>Ga0308160_10000088_pt1 | contig 266941 bp, 209 predicted proteins | sample PhyFR1_FD_201036 | JGI IMG/M metagenome (GOLD analysis project Ga0308160, IMG submission 201036) | Phyllosphere microbial communities from UC Gill Tract Community Farm, Albany, California, United States - DLSLF.R1 | ecosystem: Host-associated > Plants > Phyllosphere > Unclassified | place... | reverse complement strand
AAGATCCGGCGTGGCGACCTAGCTACAACGCGATCGATCGATCCAGGAGCGCAACGGTCAGCCACGCCGGCTCTCGGCACCTACTTTCGCGCAATCGGGACAAATAAGGAGCGCACGATGTGCGCGATCTCGGTGCGTCACAACGCGCGATAACGCGGTGCAACGCACCGACAGACCTCAGGCGAGGTTCTTCGCCGCAAAATCCCAGTTGACCAGGTTCCAAAAGGCTTCCAGGTACTTCGGGCGGGCGTTGCGGTAGTCGATGTAGTAAGCGTGTTCCCACACGTCCGCGGTGAACAGCGGCTTGTCGCTGCCGGTGATCGGCGTGGCGGCGTTGGATGTGTTGACGATGGCGAGCGAGCCATCGGGGCGCTGCACCAGCCAGGTCCAGCCGGAGCCGAAGTTGGCGGCGGCCTGCTTGGCGAATTCTTCCTTGAACTTGTCCACGCCACCGAAGGCTTTGGTCAGCGCGTCGGCGAGCTTGGCCGGCGGCTCGGCGCCGCCCGGGGCACGCATGGAGTGCCAGTAGAAGGTGTGGTTCCAGATCTGGGCGGCGTTGTTGAAGATACCGCCCGAGGACGACTTGACGATGTCCTCAAGGCTCTTGTCCTCGAATTCCGTACCCTTGACCAGGTTATTGAGGTTGGTGACGTAGGTCTGGTGGTGCTTGCCGTAGTGAAACTCCAGCGTTTCGGCGGAGATGTGCGGCTCGAGTGCATTCTTTTCGTACGGAAGCGGGGGAAGTTCGAACGCCATGAGGGAGCTCCTTAGCGGTGGCTGGGGGGAAGGGCGTCAACAGGGGGCGCGGCGGCCCACGCTGTTACACTACGCAACTAATCGCATTCTAATGATGAAACCCGACCTATGGACGTCGTAGACGAGATCAAGGCCATCGTGGCGGCCCATCCGATCGTGCTTTTCATGAAAGGCACGCCGGAATACCCCACCTGCGGATTCTCCGATCGCGCGGTCAAGGCGCTGGCAGCGGCGGGCGCCACCTTCTTCACCGTCAACGTCCTGGCCGATCCCCGCGTCCGGGCAGGCCTGCCGCACTATTCCAACTGGCCCACCTTTCCCCAGCTGTTCCTGCTGGGCGAGTTCATCGGGGGCTGCGACATCGTCGAGGACCTGCACTCGGCCGGCGAGCTGAAGCGTATGGCCGCCGATGTGGCGGAGGCCAATTCGTGAGCTCCCTGCCGTCGGCGCGCCTGCCTGCCTCCTGGACCCCCACCCCCGGCCTGCTCGACGGGCGGGTGGTGGTGGTCACCGGGGTCACGGGTGGCCTGGGCGGCGAGACGGCGAAGGCGGCGGTGCGTGCCGGCGCTACGGTGGTCATCACAGGGCGCAAGGTGCGCGCCCTGGAAAAATACTACGACGAGCTGGTGGCGCTGGGCGGTGCCCAGCCGGTGATCCATCCGCTGGACCTGGAAAGCGCCACCCCGAACGACTACACGGCGCTGGCCGAGGGCATCGAAAAGGAATTCGGTCGCCTCGACGGCCTCGTGCACGCCGCGGCGCACTTCAACGAATTGACGCCGCTGGCCATGCACAAGCCGGATGACTGGCTGCGCGCCATGCAGGTCAACGTGTCGGCGCCGTTCGCGCTGACCCAGGCCTGCATGCCCTTGATGGGCAAGGCCGCGGACAGCGCGGTGGTGTTCGTCCTGGACGATCCCGACCTGCTCTCGCGTGCGCACTGGGGCGGCTACGGGGTATCCAAGGCGGCCCTGGAGCGCCTTGCCACCGTGCTGCACGCCGAAAACGGCCGCGGCCCCCTGCGCGTCCACGCGCTGCTGCCGGCGCCGATGCGCACGGCCCTGCGCCGCTCGGCGTATTACGGCGAGAACACGCTCGACCGGCCGCTGCCCGCGGCAACGGCCGAGGCCGTCGTCTACCTGCTTTCGGACGCGGGGTCTGCCGCGCGCGGCAGCGTGCTCGACCTTCGTCCCGCCTCTTGAACGTCGTATAGGAGTTATCCATGGAAGCGCAGATGACGACGTTGTCGGCAGGCATCCTGCTGTTCCTCATCATGGACCCGCTGGGCAACATCCCGCTGTTCCTGGCCCTGCTCAAGGACGTGCCGCCGCAGCGGCGGCGCAAGGTCATGATTCGCGAGCTGCTGATCGCCCTGGGTGTGCTGGTCGGGTTCCTGCTGGGCGGCCAGTACATCCTCAAGGTGCTGCAGCTGCGCCAGGAGTCGGTGAGCATCGCCGGCGGCATCGTGCTGTTCCTGATCGGCATCCGCATGGTGTTTCCACCCGTCGAGGGTGGCGTATTCGGCAAGCCGGGGGAGGGCGAGCCCTTCATCGTGCCCATGGCCATTCCCGGCGTGGCGGGCCCGTCGGCCATGGCGGCACTGCTCCTGCTGACCAACTCCCAGCCGGGTCGTACCGCCGAATGGGGCATCGCCCTGTTCCTGGCCTGGCTGGCCACCGCGGTGATCCTGCTCAGTTCCACCTTCCTGTTCAAATGGCTGGGTGAGAGCGTACTGACCGCGCTGGAGCGCCTGATGGGCATGCTGCTGATCGCCCTGTCCGTGCAGATGTTCCTCACCGGGCTCTCGGCCTACCTGCATATCGCGGTCTGACCCGTCTATCCGGCTTCCGCCCGCAGGAACGTACGCAACGGTAGGGTTGCTGTCATAATTGACGGCGAGCATGCACCGGGCGGACACCGTCCGTCCGGTGCATGCGTCCGATGCCCGGCGAGGGGCACTTGAGGATGTTCGAAGGCTTATGAGAAACCACGACTCCGTACCGGCCCCGTTCGGTTTGAACCGTTCGACGTCAAGGGGAGCCTGAACCATGCTGAGCATCGATCAGACACTGATGGAGCGCCTGCCCTGGCTGGCGCAACACCCGCTGATCCGCAAGCCGCTGGTCGGCATGCTGGAGAAGCTGGCCCACGAGTCCCGCTTCAACAAGACACTGGACCATGCCGGAACGGCACTGGGCTTCGACTTCTGCGAGCGCACGCTGGATTACCTCGGCGTCAGTTGCCGGATCACCGAGCGCGAGCGCGAGAACATTCCCGTCGAGGGGCCGCTCATCGTCGTGGCCAATCATCCGCTGGGCATGGTGGACGCGATCGCCTTGTTGCAGATGATCGGCACGGTGCGCCGGGATGTCCGCATCCTGGGCAACGACGTGCTGGCCGCGGTGCCGCAGCTGGGCCCCCTGCTGCTGCCCGTGGACGTGTTCGGCAAGGGCGCCGCTTCGCGCATGCGCAATATCTTCCGCGCCATCCAGGCCGGCGAAGTGCTTGTCATGTTCCCCGCAGGCGAAGTGTCCCGCGTGGGTCCCTCGGGCGTACGCGACGGCAAGTGGTCCGACGGCTTCGCACGCATTGCCATGAAAGCCGGCGTGCCGGTGCTGCCCGTGCACATCGCCGCGCGCAACTCGGTCGCGTTCTACGGCCTGTCCATGCTGGCCAAGCCGCTCAGCACCGCCATGCTGCCGCGCGAGGCCACGTCCGGACGCCAGCGGGTCGGCTTCCGCATCGGCAAGCTGGTGGATGCCGACGAGCTGAAGCAGGTCAGCGGCGGTTCGGCGGAGCAGGCCGCACGCCTGATGCGCCGCCACGTCTACCGTGTGGGCCGTGGTCGCGACCTGGTGTTCGGTGGCCAGACACCGCTCGCGCACCCCGAACCCGTGGAGCGTGTTTCCGCGGAGCTGGACCAGGCCGAACTGCTGGCCTCGCTGCCCGACGGCAAGCGCATCGTGCTGCTGCAAGGCTCGCAGGACAGCTACGCGCTGCGCGAGATCGGCCGCCTGCGCGAATTGACCTTCCGTCGCGTGGGTGAGGGCACCGGCAAGCGACGCGACCTCGATGCCTACGATCCCCATTACGAGCACCTCGTGCTGTGGGACGCCAAGGCCCTGCGTATCGTAGGTGCCTACCGCTTCGGTCACGGCGGCCGCCTGATTACCGCACGCGGCATGGCGTCCCTGTACACATCCAGCCTGTTCGACTACTCGCCGGCGCTCGAGTCGCGCCTGGCGCAGGGGCTGGAGCTCGGGCGCAGCTTCATCACACCCGCCTACTGGCGTTCCCGCGCACTCGACCAGCTCTGGCAGGGCATCGGCCTCTACCTGCAGCGCAACGCGGACGTGCGCTACCTGTTCGGTCCGGTCAGCATGTCCGTCAGCATGCCCCGTGAAGCACGCGAATGGATCGCAGCGGCGCACCAGCATTTCTTCGGCGTGCAGGGTCTTGCGGCGGCACGCCAGCCGTTCGTCATCCCGGATGCCACCATCGCCTCCGTACGCGCCGAACTGGAAGGGCTGGACGCGGCCAGTGGCCTGGGCCGGCTGAAGCATCGCCTGGACGCGCTGGGCGTGACGCTGCCGGTGCTCTACCGGCAGTACGTGGACCTGGTGGAGCCGACCGGCGTGCAGTTCCTGGCCTTCGGCGAAGATCCGGATTTCTCCGGTTGCGTGGATGGCCTGGTGCTGCTCGACCTGGCCGCGTTGAAGCCGTCCAAGCGGTCGCGTTACCTGGGCAAGGGGTGACAGCGCCACGGAAGTCTGCCCTTGCGCGGATTGCCGCTTACGCCCATACACGGACACGCCGGCGGGTATCGCTGGCGTGTCCGTTTCCGGTAATGGCGTGAGGCCTGTAGCCTTCCCAAACCCGCGCCCTCATCGTTAAACTGTCATAACGCGGCGATAAGGTTGCCCCTTGTCTGCTGGACCGTTCATCTGTTTCCCAACGTATTGACCCACCTGCATTTGCGGGTCATTCGCCGTGCCCGGAGATAACGTTTTTTCTTGCGTAGAACGTAATAAATATCGGTTTGCAGATAATCGATATCAATTGCGGGAAGGGTATTAAAAGCCGATTCAAAAGAATAAATAGCTGCCTCGAAAGAGGCCGGCCACGGACGGCTTTGGCATGACCTCAACCCAGTGTTTCAGGAAAACCTCCATGATCCGCAACTCCCTCTCGGGCGCCATCGCCTTGACCCTCTTCGCGGCCGCCAGTGTCGTGTCGGCGCAGGACAGCCAGGGCACGCAGGCCGCCGATGCGCAGCGCGCTCGCAGTGCCGCCGCCAGCACCTCGAATACCACGAACGACAACGCCACCCGTCGCGCTACCCAGCAAATGGAATCGGTGCAGGTGAAGGCGGATTCGCTGTCGCTCGGCGCGGGCCTGATGTCCGTCCAGGACGCGCCCAAGGCCGTGTCCACCGTGTCGCGTGAGGCCATCATCCGCGCCGCGCCCGGCATCAACTTCACCCAGGCGATCGACTCGATCCCGGGCGTCACGGCATCGACCGACGACTACACGGGCCTCAACGACGGCAACGCCTCGATCCGCGGCTTCAGCCTCGACGAGATCGGCGTGACGGTGAACGGTGCGCCCATCAACGACAGCGGCAACTACAAGATCTACGCGACCGAATACGGTGACAGCGAGAACATGGGCGACGTGACCGTGCAGCCCGGGTTCCCCGAGAACGGAACGCCGATCTCCGGCGCCGCGGGCGGTTCCATCGCGTGGGTCACGGTCGATCCGTCGCACACCGCCGGGCTCGACGTCAGCCAGTCCGGCGGCGGCAACAGCTATCACCGCACGTTCTTTCGCCTGAACACCGGTGACACCGGCCCGGTGCGCTCGTGGATTTCCTACTCCAACAACGAGACCAACCTGTGGCGCGGCCGCGGCAAGGCCAAGGTCACCAAGGTCGACGAGAAAACCGTCTGGCAGATCGACGACAAGAACTCGGTTGCTTTCTCCGTACAGTACAACCGCCTGATCAAGACGAACTACGAGTCGCTGACCAAGGCCCAGGCGGCCCAGCAATACGACCAGAGCTACCTGGGCACATACACGCCCGGCAGCACCAGCAGCAACTACTACGCGCTGCACCAGAACCCGTTCCGCAACTACCTGGCCAGCATGGATGGCGAGTTCACGCTGTCCGACAACCTGCGCCTCTCGGTGGTGCCTTACTTCCAGTACGGCTACGGCGGTGGCGGCTCGGGCAGCACCTTCACCGAGAATGCGAAGGCGAGCGGCAACTACTACAGAACCGTGGCGTACGACCTCAACGGCGACGGCAAGATCGGCGGCACCCAGCTGGTCAACTCCTACAGCTACTCGACGACCTACCGGCCCGGCATCATCGCCAAGTTCAACCAGGACTTGAGCGACAGCAACAGCCTGGAATACGGGGTGTGGGCCGAGCGAACCCGCCAGCAGCAGGGCCAGGCGTTCGTGCCCGTGGATTACGCCACCGGCGTGCCCATCGATACGTGGGCCGCCAAGGGCTCGCGCATCGCCTATCCGGACGGCACATCGCAGAAGGCTTACAGCCAGTACACCACGACCACCAATGCCAAGGCGTTCGTCACCGACAACTGGAACCCGACCGACAAGCTCACCCTTACGGGCAGCGTCGCCTATGTCTGGTCCAAGCGTGATGGCGAGGTCGCCGAATACCCGGATTCCGCCGGCGCGATCAATGCGGCCGGCAAGGTGACGGTGACGCCGACCAACATCGGCTACGGCGCCTCACCCGTGGACACGTACCACAAGTGGACGCCCACGGCGGGTGCGAAGTACCAGTTGGATGCCGAGAACCAGATCTACTTCGGTATCGGCAAGACGTTCCGTGCCCCGATCAACGGCGCGGTGCTGAGCAACGCCCTGTACGGCTACGGCACGGCCCAGGCCGGCGCGCTGCCGAACAAGCCGGAAACCTCGACCAGTGCCGACCTGGGCTGGCGCTACTACGGCGAGCGCGCGTCGCTCAGCGTCGATGCGTTCGCGGCCAACTTCAACAACAAGCAGGTTTCCGGCTACGACGAGGCCACCGGCCTGAGCGTGTATACGCAGCTGGGCAAGGTGCATAACCGCGGCATGAGTGCCGAGGGCAGCTTCAGCTTCGACCCCCAGTGGTCGGTGTACGGCAACTACACCTACTTGCAGTCGCGCATGGAGGACAACCTCGATTCCCTCGGCGACGGCATCTACAACACCCGCGGCAAGACCCTGCTCAACGCACCGCGCAACTCGGGATATGTGGAACTCAGCTACAAGAACGGGCCGTTCTGGGCCGGACTGAACGCCAAGTACCAGGGTTCCATCTGGGGCGACTGGTCGAACACGGAGCGTGTCGGCGGCTACACCACGCTGAACCTCAATGCGGGCTGGGATTTCCAGGACTTCTCGTCGACCTTCCGCAAGCCGTACATCAAGGTCAACGTGTTCAACCTGACCGATCGCAAGGCGCTGACCAATGCGAACAACACCTCGGCCTTCCTGGCGAGCAACCCCGGCAAGATCAAGGATGCCAATGGGGTGACGCTGTTCACGTCGGCGCCTTACTACTCGGTACTGGAGGAACGGACGTTCATGGTGACCTTCGGAGCCTCGTTCTTCTGAGTCTTGTCCGGTCACGGTAGGAAGGCCCTCCCGGTCGGCCCTGCCCATGCGCATGATCTTCAGGCCCCTCCTCGCGAGGGGCTTTTTTTTGTGTCGGCCGCGCAGGTATGCGCGGTATAGGCAACACAGGCTTGCGGCCCGCCATGCCGCTCGTCGACATCGCCGGTAGGGGTGGCTCTTACAGGATCCGGTGACGCGGGCGTTATTGGCGAAATATATACTTTCAAATCAATGGATTAATCGACAAAACCACCAGCCGTCACGGAAGTGGTATTTATCAAACTGGCGTGAAAACGTTACAAATCTGTCATACAATGCCGTTAAAGTTGGCTTAACAACTGTCGCCACCGGTCGCAAGGATGTGAGCCGGGTCACATGAGACGACACAGCCAGCGATTTGGGGAAAGTCCAGATGCGACGCTCCACCCGGCCCCGCGCCAGGTAGACCTTCGTCTGGAAAAAATTTTCGTATGCAAGCCACAGGGTCGACCATTAGATGAATAGCCGCATCCGCGCCAAACTCCTGCCGCTGGCGATCGCCTCGCTGCTGACGGCACCTGCGTTCGCGCAGGAAACCTCGTCCACGATCAGCGGCCGCGTCCTCGACGCCGCCGGCCAGCCGGTGGCCAATGCCACCGTCGTGATCGTGCATGAGCCGTCGGGCACGACGAAGACCACCACCACCGATGCCAGCGGCCGTTACTCGGCCCAGGGCCTGCGCGTCGGCGGTCCGTTCGACGTGACCGCGACCAAGGATGGCGCCCCGTCGGCTCGCCAGGACAACGTCTACCTGCAGCTGGGCGCGGACACCGCGGTCAACCTGAGCTCCGGCGCCGCCGCCAATGCCGCCGATGCCACCGCGCTGAATGCGGTCACCGTGTCGGCCGTCTCCGGCCAGTTCTCGTCGGAGAACAAGGGCCTGGGCACCACCATTTCGCAGGCGCAGCTTAAGGCCACGCCGGCCCCGAGCCGCAACATCGCGGACATCGCCCGTCTCGACCCGCGCGTCAACGTCGATCACGGCACCGGCGCGATCTCGGCCAACGGCCAGAACACGCGTATGAACAGCATCAAGGTCGACGGCCTGGGCGTCGGCGACCCGTTCGGCCTGAACGGCACGGGCATGCCGACCGTCGGCTCGCCGGTCTCGATGGATACGATCGATTCGTTCAACATTTCGACGGCTAATTACGATGTCAGCTCCGACACGATCGGCGCGGATATCAATGCCGTCACCAAGTCGGGCACGAACGAGTTCCACGGCTCGGCGTACTACGGCTTCAAGAACGCCAGCAGCATGGTCGGCAAGGCCGGCTGGCTCGACCAGGGCCGTGACTACACCGAGTTCGATCGCAACTGGGTGGCTGGCGCGACCGTCGGCGGCCCGATCATCAAGGACAAGCTGTTCTTCTTCGCCGGTTACGAGAAGGAAGAAGTGACCGGCCTGAGCTCGGGTGCGGTCAACGGTCTCGATCCGTCGCTTACCACCTCGACGGTCAACAAGATCTCGCCGGCCGATCTCCAGCGCATCATCAACGGTGCGAACGCCCGCGGCATCGTGCCGGGTAGCACCGGTGCCAACGCCGGTACGCTGACCGACAAGCGCTACATCGCCAAGCTGGACTGGAACATCACGGACGGCCACCGCATGAACCTTGCGTACTCGCGTACCAAGGAAGTGAAGCCCAATCCGCAGGGTAACGGCACATCGTCCGTTGGCCTTTCGAGCTACTGGTATACCGTCAATTCCGACATCAAGAACTACACACTGCAGTCGTTCGACGACTGGAACGACATCTTCTCGTCGGAGACCAAGATCGGTTACAGCGACTACGGCCTGAATCGCTCGGTCGACACGCAGCAGCCGATGATCACCGTTCGTGCGAACAACACGAACTTCGGCACCAGCGCCACCGGTCCGACGGTCAGTCTCGGCGAAGACCAGTTCAGCCATTACAACGAGGCTTCGGTGAAGACCCTCAACGCGATGTGGGCCGGCACGCTGTATCTCGGTGACCACACCATCAAGGGTGGCTTCGAGTGGGAGCGCAACCGCATCTACAACCTGTTCGGTCGTACCGAATTCGGTGCGTACACGTTCGGCAACAACGGTGTGAACAACATCGCCAATGGCCTGTATAGCAACTACTCGCTGTACCAGCCGGCGAAGGGCTATTCGCTGAACGACATCGCCGCCCAGTGGGAGCTGCGTCGTCACACCTTCTTCCTGCAGGACACCTGGCAGGCATCGGACAACCTTTCGGTGCAGTTCGGTTTCCGCGTCAACAAGTACCTGACCGACGACAAGCCGCTGTACAACGCGACATTCCAGTCGAAGTACGGCTTCAGCAATGCCAACACGATCAACGGCAGCCAGCTGGTCGAGCCGCGCCTGTCGTTCAACTACACCTTCGACAGCGAGTACAAGACCCAGCTGCGTGGTGGCGTTGGCCTGTTCCAGTCCGATCCGCCGACCGTGTGGATGACCAACCCGTACCAGAACAACGGTATCAACGTCGCCACGTACTCGTATGATCGCCAGCCGGATGGCGTGAACTGCAAGCTCGGCACCCAGACGCTTCCGTGCCCGCAGTTCAGCGCCAACCCATTCAACCAGCCGACCAGCGGTGCGGGCACCCTGCCCCAGCAGGCGGTGGATACGGTCGACAAGAACTTCAAGCTGCCGAGCGTGTGGAAGTCCTCGATCGCCTTCGATCGTGAACTGCCGTGGCAGGGCATCATCGCCAGCATCGAGTACCAGCACCTCGACGTGCAGGACGGCATCCTCTATCAGAACCTGAATATCGGCGGTCCTACCGGCATCATGCCCGACGGTCGCTACACGTATAACGCCTGCATCGGTGGCGCGACCCCCGTGGGCGGACCGACGGGCGTCAACTGCGCGGGCAATGCAGCGAACCTCATCGGTTCGAACACGGGCGGTAGTAATGCTCGCGCTCGCCGCGACGACCGCTTCGCCCAGGGTGTCACCTACCTGACCAACACCTCGAAGGGTGGTGCCGACACCGTCACGCTGTCGTTCTCGAAGCCGATGGCAGATGGCTGGTCGTGGAGCGTCGCGGCCACCGGCGGTCATTCGACCGAAGTGAACCCCGGTACGTCGAGCCAGGCCACGTCGAACTATTCGAACAGCGCCTGGACCAACCCGAACGAAGATGTCGCATCCACGGCCAATACGAACATCGCGAAGCGCCTGAACGCCTCGCTTACGTGGCAGCACAACTTCTTCGGCGACTATGCCACGACGATCAGCGCGTTCTATGACGGTCACTCCGGCGTGCCGTACAGCTGGATCTTCGGCAACGATTCGAACGGCGACAGCTACTCGAAGGACCTGGCGTACATCCCGACCCGCAACGACGGCACCGTGTTCCGCAATGCCGCCGGTACGGCAGCGGCCTCGCAGCAGCTGGTGAACCAGTTCTACGACTACATCAACGGTGACAGCTACCTGCGCAAGCAGCAGGGCAAGATTGCCAAGCGTAACGGTGCCACGTCCGCCTGGGTCAACCAGATCGACCTGAGCATGAGCCAGGAAATTCCCGGCATCTTCAAGGGCAACAAGGGCGAGATCCGCCTGGACGTGTACAATTTCCTGAACCTCGTGAACAAGAAGTGGGGCCAGCAGTCGTATGTCGGCTTCCCGTACACCCGTACCCTGGCCAACTTCGGTGGCGTCAACGCGCAGGGCGAGTACATCTACAACCTGCCGACCGATGCCAACGGCAACTTCCAGCCGGGCCTGAAGGGCATCTACGACGCCCCGACCGACAACAGCGCGACCAAGATCAACCCGGTCTCGCGTTGGTCCGCCATGCTGACGGTTCGCTACACGTTCTAAGCGAAGGATTCGCTGTTTGATCCGGAGGCCGGCACCCGTGAGGGTGTCGGCCTTCTTTTTGCGCCGGACGGCGCCGGTCTTGACCCCCCGGCGCCGTCCGCGTGATCCTAGGCGGTCCGCTCCCGATCCGGAGCGGGGTTCGCCGCTAATCCGCGGTCGTAAAGGACGAGTAACTCCATGAATGCCATCCATTTCGGGGACCCGGTCAACGGCAAGACCGTGAGTGCCCGCGTATCGCCGGCCGGCGGCCTCGACATCCTCTCCCGCAACGAAGTGGCGCGCCTGCGCGACGCCAGCGGGTCGGGCCTGCACCAGTTGCTGCGCCGTTGCGCGCTGGCGGTGCTGACCTCGGGCAACCTCTCGGACGATCCCGGCACGCTGTTCGAGCAATACCCCGATTTCGACATCCAGGTGCTGCAGGAAGATCGCGGCATCAAGATCGAACTGAAGAATGCACCGGAGCAGGCTTTCGTCGACGGCCGCATCATCCGCGGCATCAACGAACTGCTGGTCGCGGTGGTGCGTGACATCGTCTACGTATCCACCCAACTGGAAGCCGGCGCCTTCGATCTCGACGACACCGTGGGCATCACGCACGCCGTGTTCGAGATCCTGCGCAATTCGCGCATCCTGCGTCCGCAGGTGGATCCCAACCTCGTGGTCTGCTGGGGTGGTCATTCCATCTCGCGCGACGAATACGAGTACACCAAGCGGGTCGGCTACCAGCTCGGCCTGCGCAGCATGGACATCTGCACCGGGTGTGGCCCGGGTGCGATGAAGGGCCCCATGAAGGGCGCGACCATCGCCCACGCCAAGCAGCGTCGCAAGGGCAACCGCTATATCGGTGTGACCGAGCCGGGCATCATCGCCGCGGAGTCGCCCAACCCGATCGTCAACAACCTGGTCATCATGCCGGACATCGAGAAACGTCTCGAGGCGTTCGTGCGGCTGGGCCACGGCATCATCGTCTTCCCAGGCGGCGTCGGCACGGCGGAAGAAATCCTCTACATGCTCGGCATCCTGCTGTTGCCGAAGAACAAGGGCATTCCGTTCCCGTTGATCTTCACCGGGCCGCAGCAGTCGGCCGCGTACTTCGAGCAGATCGACCGTTTCCTCCGCCTGACGCTCGGCGACGATGTGGCCAAACACTACAAGATCATCGTCGACGATCCGGCGGCGGTCGCGCACGCCATGGTCGCGGGCATCGAGAAGGTGCGCAATCACCGGCTCGACAACAAGGATGCCTTCTTCTTCAACTGGGCCCTGGACATCCCGCTGCCGTTCCAGCAGCCGTTCCGTCCCACGCACGAAGCCATGGCCGGCCTGGCGCTGCATCGCGATCGCCCGAAGCACGAACTAGCGGCCGATCTTCGCCGTGCGTTCTCGGGCATCGTTGCCGGCAACGTCAAGGAGGAGGGCGTGCGCGCCATCGAACAGTCCGGCCCGTTCGTGATCGACGGCGAGCCGGAGATCATGCGCGCCCTCGACGAGATGCTGAAAGCCTTCGTTGCGCAACACCGCATGAAGCTGCCCGGCGGCACGGCGTACGAGCCGTGCTACGTGGTGCGTACCTGAGCAGCGTACTTAAGTAATGGCGGCCGGATCGGGTAGCCCGGTCCGGCTCGCCATTAGCTGAACGCCACGCGCAAACAGGCACGATGCGTCACACCGTCTAGACGGCTCCACAAGCGAGGATGGCGCCCACGCATCCCGTCCGGAGAGTTTCCATGCTCGTCACCATCCTGCTCGTCATCCTCGTCCTCGCGCTCATCGGCGGCCTGCCCACCTGGGGCTATTCCAGCTCGTGGGGTTACGGTCCCAGCGGCGGTATCGGCGTGGTCCTCGCCATCGTGCTGATCTGCTGGCTGCTCGGCGTATTCTGATTTATCCACGTTCCCGGTGACGCTCAGGCGCACCGGGAATGGAGCCCACCATGACCCGACCGCATCGTCCCGTTCCCGCGACCGACAAGGTGCCGACAGGTACCGAGCCCGTGCCTCTCGACGAGTCGCCGGTGAATCGACCCGGCCCCGATCCGGACACCGACGGCGATCCCGTGGAGACCTGAGTTGGCGCGTGTTGAATGGCCGGGCGATATCGTTCCCCGCAGCTTCTTTCATCGCGACGCGCGCGATGTGGCCCCGCAGCTGCTGAACAAGTTGCTGGCATCGGCTGACGGACGGGTAGGGCGCATCGTGGAAGTCGAGGCTTATGTCGGCGCCATCGATCCTGCCGCACACACGTTCCGTGGCAAGACCAAACGCAATGCGGTGATGTTCGGGCCTCCCGGGCACATGTATGTGTACTTTACCTACGGCATGCACTGGTGTGCGAACACGGTGTGCGGTGACGAAGGCGAAGGTTCCGGCGTCCTCATGCGCGCGCTGGAACCTGTCGCGGGTATCGAAACGATGCGTGCAGCACGGCCACGTATCCGGAAAGACCGCGATCTGTGCAGCGGTCCGGCCCGGCTGACCCAGGCCATGGGTATCACAGGCGCACAGAATGGCATCGACCTGGTGCGGGCGCGGGATGGCTACACCATCCTTGATGACGGCATTCCGCCCCCCGATGAGGTGGTCGGCTCCGCGCGTATCGGCATCCGGGAAGGCACCGACCTCCTGTGGCGATGGTTCGTGGCAGGCAATCCCCACGTCTCACGCGCCTGAGTCCCGTGTGCTTCGCGGGGAGGGCAGATTGGCTTTACCGTTCCATGTGGCATAACCTCTCGCGCATACCCGACATGGAGGCTCGCATGAAGCGCATCGTCACCGCTTTTGTTCTTACCGCCCTTTCCGTTGGCTTCGCCTCCGCGGATACCTATCGCTTCGGCTCCCAGGTCGTGACCACGGGCGACAGCGAAGGCCGCCTCCGCCAGATCGCCGGCAAGCCCGATCGTGAAACGCCGATCGAAACACCGCGTGGCGGCCTGGAGGGGTATCGGCTGGAGTATTTCGATCACGGTAAATCCGTGCAGATCGAGATCGTCGACGGGCGCATTCGCTCGATCACGCAACTGCAAAACTGACTCGCGAACGTCGATGGGTTATCATCGACCTCTCAACCCCATGTCCTGGATTCCCCCGGTGCTTACGCCACCCTGATCGTCAACCTTGTGTTCACAGGCTGCGGTAGCTACCGCAGGACGATCGCGTGTCGGTTCCTTACCGACCGCCTATCCGTTTACCAGGACAATTCATGAATACCTCTACTCGTTGGAGCCAGCAGTGGTTCTTCAACGTGCGTGGCGACGTGCTCTCGGGCCTTGTCGTCGCGCTCGCGCTCATTCCCGAAGCCATCGCGTTTTCCGTCATCGCCGGCGTGGACCCCAAGGTGGGTCTCTACGCATCGTTCTCGATGGCGGTGGTAATCGCTTTCACGGGCGGCCGGCCCGCCATGATTTCCGCCGCCACCGGGGCGATGGCCCTGCTGATGGTGAGTATGGTCAAGACCCATGGCTTGCAGTACCTGCTGCTGACGACCATCGCGACGGGCCTGTTCCAGGTGCTGGCAGGCGCGCTACGGCTCGGCGGCCTCATGCGTTTCGTTTCGCGGTCCGTGGTCACCGGCTTCGTCAACGCATTGGCCATCCTTATCTTCATGGCGCAATTGCCCGAGCTTATCGGCGTATCGTGGATGGTCTATCCGATGACCGCCGGCGCGCTGGCTATCATCTACCTGTTTCCCTACGTCACGCGCGCTGTGCCATCGCCATTGGTGGCCATCGTGGTGATGACGGTCATCGCCATCGTCTTCCGCATCGATATCCATCGTGTAGGCGACATGGGCGCATTGCCCGATTCGCTGCCGCATTTCCTGCTGCCGGACGTGCCGCTGAACTGGGAGACCGCGAAGATCGTGTTGCCCACGGCGGCGACGCTGGCGGTGGTGGGGCTACTCGAATCGATGATGACCTTGCAGATCGTCAACGACATGACCGATACGCGGTCGGACAAGAACCGCGAGTGCATGGGGCAGGGCTTCGCCAATATCGCGACCGGCTTCATCGGTGGCATGGCGGGCTGCGCCATGATCGGCCAGTCGGTCATCAACGTACGCTCCGGCGGTCGCGGCCGGCTATCGACGCTTGTGGCCGGCGTGGTGCTGCTGATGCTGGTGGTGTTCGGCGCACCGTGGGTCAGTCAGATCCCCATGGCGGCCCTGGTGGCGGTGATGATCATGGTCTCGCTCAGCACGTTCAACTGGCGATCCCTCGCGGCGCTACGCACGCACCCCACGTCCTCCAGCATCGTCATGCTGGGCACGGTCGTGGTGACCGTCTGGACGCATGACCTCGCACGTGGCGTGTTGACCGGCGTGATCCTCTCCGCGGTGTTCTTTGCCCGCAAGGTCGGTCGCATGCTCGACGTGGACAGCTCCCTCTCCGAGGAAGGCGTGCGCACCTATGTCGTCTCCGGCCAGGTGTTCTTTGCATCGGCGGATACGTTCGGTGACTTCTTCGACGTGAAGGAAGAGGACCTGAGCGGCGTGGTGATCGATGTCACCGCGGCCCATTTCTGGGACCTGACCGCGATCGGCGCGCTGGATCGCGTGGTACTCAAGTTCCGCCAGGCAGGCGTCACGGTGGACGTCGTGGGCCTGAACGCCGCTAGCCACGAACTGGTGCAGCGCCTGGGTACCCACCACCGGGAAGGCGCCTCACTGGATACCGGCGCTCACTGAGTATATGGATGGGCGGGTTACCGCCCAAAAGAAAAGGGCCTGCATCGCTGCAGACCCTTTCAAAACCTGGCGCCCGAAGTTGGACTCGAACCAACGACCCCCTGATTAACAGTCAAGTGCTCTAACCGGCTGAGCTATTCGGGCGGGGAGCCACGTATTGTGTTGATGTCGATGGGGGCTGTCAAGCGGCTCTAGGCATTTTTTGCGCGGTGCCGGGCACACGCCGCCGCGATGTCGGCGGGAGCGGTTTCGCGACGGATACGGCCCGACCGCGCCAACACGATGCTGACAGCCGTATGGGCTTTGCCCCGAAGGCACAGGCTGATCCGCTGGTTATCGTGGTTGGCGGTGCCATCGGCCTGGAAGTTCACTGCGGATCGCCCGGCCGAGTGAACGATGTTGATGGCGCGGGGCACGGTATCCGACACATCGAACAGGGCTTTGGCCTGTTGGTCGCGGGCGATCCAGCCCAGGCTCCAGTCGACGGTTGCGGAGCACAGCCGTCCGTCTTCGCTGGGGCACACATAAGTAGGGTGGCCTCGGCGAATTGCCGTGGCGCGGGCCTTGTTCAGCGATGTGAAGAGTGCTTCCCCAGTGGCTTTCAACTGATATCGGGCCAGTGTCCCGGCAAGGGTCGGCAGGGCCATCAACACCAGCATGCCGGTGATGACCAGGGTGGCGGTCAGGTCGGGCAGGGTGAAGCCGCCTGGGAGCCGTTGGCGTGTGGGCATGGGGGAGCGACCGGGGCAGGAAAGTCCTCGACCATCCTGACTCGGGCGACCGCCACCCACTGTCGGGTTGGGACCTCACGCCCTGTAGGCGGCCGCCGTTTAAAATCGTCCTTTCAGCCAGCATATGGTCAACCATGACCGATCGCTTCCAGCTCGTTTCGCCCTACAAGCCCGCCGGTGACCAGTCGGAGGCCATTCGCCGCCTGAGCGAGGGCTTCGAATCCGGCCTGGCTGCCCAGACCCTGCTCGGGGTAACCGGGTCCGGAAAGACCTTCACCATCGCCAACGTGGTGGAGCAGATCCAGAAGCCGACCATCGTGCTGGCGCCGAACAAGACGCTGGCCGCGCAGCTCTACGGCGAATTCAAGGAGTTTTTTCCGCACAACGCGGTGGAATACTTCGTCAGCTACTACGACTACTACCAGCCGGAAGCCTACGTGGTGGCCTCGGATACCTTCATCGAGAAGGATTCCAGCATCAACGACCACATCGAGCAGATGCGTCTCGCGGCCACCAAGGCCCTGCTGTCGCGGCGCGATTCGCTGATCGTGGCCACCGTATCCGCGATCTACGGCCTGGGTGATCCGGAGGACTACATGAGCCTCCGCCTTATCCTGTCGCGCGGGGAGCATATCCAGCAGCGCGCGCTGATCCGTCAGCTGACCGAACTGCAGTACGTGCGCAACGAAATGGATCTGCGGCGCGGTACGTACCGCGTACGTGGCGAAGTGGTCGATGTGTTCCCGGCGGAGTCGGAGTCCGAGGCGCTGCGCATCGAGCTGTTCGACGGGGAAGTGGAAAACCTTTCGCTGTTCGATCCGCTCACTGGCGAAGTGCTGCGCAAGGTGCCCCGCTACACCGTGTACCCGAAAACCCACTACGCCAGCACGCGCCAGAGCGTTCTCAACGCGATGGAGACGATCAAGGTCGAGCTGTCGGAACGGCTGGAGCAGCTGTACCGGGACAACAAGCTCGTCGAGGCGCAGCGCCTGGAGCAGCGCACCCGTTTCGACCTGGAAATGATGGCGGAGGTGGGGTTCTGCCAGGGCATCGAGAATTATTCGCGGCACATGACCCGCCGCGGCCCGGGCGAGCCGCCGCCGACGCTTTTCGACTACCTGCCGCCGGACGCATTGATGGTGGTGGACGAGTCGCACGTGACCGTTCCCCAGCTGGGCGCCATGTACAAGGGTGACCGTTCGCGCAAGGAGACACTGGTGGAATTTGGTTTCCGCCTGCCGTCGGCCATGGACAACCGTCCCCTTCGCTTCGAGGAATGGGAGCGCCGTGCGCCACGTGCGATCTACGTGTCGGCCACGCCGGCGAAGTACGAACTCGAGCGTTCCATCGACAACGTGGTCGAGCTGGTCGTGCGTCCCACGGGCCTGATCGATCCCGAGGTGGAGGTGCGGCCGGTGCGTACCCAGGTCGACGATCTGCTAGGCGAGATCCACAAGCGCGTGGCGATAGGCGACCGCGTGCTGGTCACTACACTTACAAAGCGCATGGCGGAGAACCTGACGGATTACCTGTCCGAGCACGACGTGCGGGTACGCTACCTGCATGCGGACATCGACACGGTGGAGCGTACGGAGATCATCCGCGACCTGCGGCTGGGCGAATTCGACGTGCTGGTGGGTATCAACCTGCTGCGCGAGGGCCTGGACATGCCCGAGGTGTCGCTGGTGGCCATCCTCGATGCGGACAAGGAGGGGTTCTTGCGCTCCACGCGCTCCCTGATCCAGACCATTGGCCGCGCCGCCCGAAACGTACGTGGCAAGGCGATCCTGTACGGCGACACCATTACCGGCTCCATGAAGGACGCCATGGACGAGACGGCGCGACGCCGCGAGAAGCAGGTCGAGTACAACACGCTCCATGGCATCACGCCCACCACGGTGGTGCGTCGCATTGCGGACATCATGGAAGGCGCCCGCGCCGACGTGGGTTCCCGCGGGGGCAAGGGGCGCAAGGGCAAGGAAGCGAAGAAGGCTCAGGAAGAGCAGGCCGATTACGGCTCCCTGACCCCGGAGCAGGTCGGCTCCACGATCAAGAAGCTGGAGACGCGCATGTACAAGCACGCCCAGAACCTCGAGTTCGAGGAGGCGGGCAAGCTCCGCGACGAGATCCACCGGCTGCGGGACCGGGCCCTGCGCTGACACGGGCCGGCCCGGAAAAAAATCCGGCCGGGCTCTTGCAGCGGGGATCGGGCGCCGGTAAACTGCGCAGCTCTTCGGGCGGTTAGCTCAGCGGTAGAGCACTACCTTGACATGGTAGGGGTCACAAGTTCGATCCTTGTACCGCCCACCACTTTCCCTCACCGGGCGGTGGCACGAAGAAGCTGAAAAAAGGAGCCTGCGGCTCCTTTTTTTGTGCCCGGCATTTGGACGACATCCAGAGCGATCACCACTTACGCTTGATGATGATCGGCGACCCGGTGCAAGCATGTCGCGCGTTAGCCAGACTGGAGGCCCTGACGCGAACCGGTCCGGATTCTCACAACCCATCGCCTCGCGTCCCGCACACTGAGGAGGATCAGCGCGATGGAGTACGTCATGAAGAAGACGCGATACCCGGCCCCAGGCCGGCCCGCGGGCTACGCCGGCTGCGTGCATCCCTCGGGTGCCGACCTGGCGGGCATCCTCGGCGGTATGCAGGAGCAATTGGGCCGGCTCGACGAGCGCACGGCTGGTATGAATGTGCTGCTTGACCGGATGATGCAGCGTCAGGACGCAGCCGATATCCGTTTCGAGCAGCGCATGGCGGCGGCAGAGGCGCGCACGGAGCAGCGTTTTTCGGAGGTGGAGCAGCGTTTTGCCGACGCTGAAGCCAGGTCGGAGCAGCGCATAATCGCATCGGAAGCGCGATCCGATCAGCGCCTTGTGGCAACCGAAGCCCGACTCGTAAAGCGTCTGGATGCGAGCGACGAGCATGCCACGGCCGAAACAGCGCGCCTCGGCTTGCGACTGGATGGCGTGGAAACCAGGCTGGAACAGCTGATCGCCTGGAAACACCGCGTCGTGGGTGCGGTGGTGGCCGCCGGCGTGGCCGGTGGTGTTGCAAGCGTCGTGGCCGATGCCGCGTTTCGTCTGCTGGGCATCTCGCGGTAGCCGCCATGAGGCCGCATGGTGGCCCAAGGTCCGCCAGCGTGCCGCAGAGTCGCTACACTCAGTGCTTTCCCGGTGGAGCGATATCCCGTGGGTTACCTGCTGATCAAGTCCCTGCACATCGTCTTCGTCATCGCCTGGATGGCAGCGGTCTTTTACCTGCCGCGGATACTGATCAATATCGTGGAAGCTGGCAACGAGGCCGCGGTCCGCGCACGGCTGATCCTGATGGGTCGTCGTCTCTACCGGTTCGGGCACATCATGTTCGGGGTGGCGCTCGTTTTCGGTCTGGTCCTCTGGCTCTATTTCCACATCGCCGGCGGTTGGCTGCACGTGAAGCTGGCACTGGTCGCCGCGATGCTCGCCTACTACATCTGGACGGGCCGCCTGCTGAAACGCAGCGAGGCAGGCGGTTCGCTGCCGTCGTCCAAGGCCCTGCGGCTTTGCAACGAGTTGCCGGTACTGGTCCTGCTGGCCATCGTCTATCTCGTTGTCGGGAAGCCGTTCTGACGTCTCGATCCGTGCGACATGAGGCCGTCATCATCAACCGCATGATTCCCGAGTCCGCTGGAGCTCCGTGGTGACCACAGCGAACGACATCGCGCCTGGGCTCATGGTCCTGCATGGCAACCGCCTGGAAGAACTGCGGGACGTCCTGGTGGCGTGGCTTCGCCGTGCACCCCTGCAGCCCCTGGAAGACGAATCGATCCTGGTGCAGTCAAACGGCATCGCGCAGTGGTTCCGCCTGGCGCTGGCACGCTCGGAGGCCGACGGCGGCATGGGTATCGCCGCGGCCGTCGATGTGCAATTGCCGGGGCGTTTTCTCTGGATCGCCTACCGCGCTGTGCTCGGCAAGGATGCCGTGCCGCCGGAGTCGCCTTTCGACAAGTCCCGCCTTGTCTGGCGCCTGATGCGTCTGTTGCCATCCGTGGCGGCCGAAGAGGGCTTCGCATCGCTGAGCGCGTTCCTCGGCAAGGACGACGACGCGCGAAAGTGCCACCAGCTGGCCGAGCGGCTTGCCGACCTCTACGACCAGTACCAGGTATACCGTGCCGACTGGCTTGACGATTGGGCGGCAGGGCGCGACGTGCTGCGGGACGCCCGCGGTGCGGCGCCCGACATGGCGGAAGACGATTGCTGGCAGGCGCGCCTGTGGCGTCGCTTGCTGGACGATGTCGGCCCGGAAGAGGCCGACGGCCACCGTGCCGCGGTGCACGAGCGCTTCCTGCGGGCCGTGGCCTCCGCGTCGGAGCGCCCGGCGGCCCTGTCGCGTCGCATCGTGGTGTTCGGCATGTCCTCGCTCCCGCGGCAAACGCTGGAGGCCCTGTCCGCGCTGGCACGCTGGTCGCAGGTGGTGCTGGTGGTGATGAATCCCTGTCGCCACTACTGGGCGGATATCGTCGACGACCGCGAGTTGCTGCGGGCCGAGCGCAGGCGTCAGGAAAGCAAGCCCGGCATGCCCTTGTTGCCGTCCGACGAGGACATGCACCTCTACGCCAACCCCCTGCTGGCCGCATGGGGCAAGCAGGGGCGCGACTACATCCGTCTGCTCGACGAGTTCGACCATCCGGATACCTATCGCGAGCATTTCACCGCGTGGGACCAGCGCATCGACCTGTTCGCCGAGCCGACCGGCAACACGCTGCTCGGGCAGGTGCAGGCGGCCATCCTCGACCTGGAGCCCCTGCCGGAAGAACCGCGGCCGGTGGCGGCGGACGACACCTCCATCGTCTTCCATCTCGCGCACGGGCCGCAGCGCGAGGTGGAGATCCTGCACGACCAGCTGCTTGCCCGGTTCGAGGCGTCCGCCCGCGACGGCCATCCCATCCTGCCTCGCGACGTGATCGTGATGGTGCCCGATATCGAGACCTACGGCCCGCACATCGACGCGGTCTTCGGTCGCGTGCCGCGCGACGATCCGCGATTCATTCCGTTCAGCGTGGCGGATCGTGCGGCGCGCGGCACCGTTCCGCTGGTCATGGCGCTGGACATGCTGATGGGCATGACCGAGTCGCGTTTCACGGCCGGCGAGATGGCCGACCTGCTCGATGTCCCGGCGGTGCGCATGCGCTTCGGCCTGGCCGAGGACGACCTGCCCTTGCTGCATCGTTGGATCGGCGGCGCCGGTATCCGCTGGGGGCTGGATGCCGCGCAGCGCGGTTCGCTGGGGCTGCCGGCCCTGGAACAGAACACCTGGGCGTTCGGTCTGCGGCGCATGTTGCTGGGCTATGCCGTGGGGGAAGGGGAGGCATGGGGCGATATCGAGCCCTTCGACGAGGTGGGGGGGCTCGATGCGGCGCTGGTCGGCCCGTTGTCCGACCTCCTCGCCGCACTCGGTCGCCACTGGCAAGATATGGCCGACCCGGCGCCGGCAGCGGTATGGGGGGCACGCCTGCGCCGGCTGATCGACGATTTCTTCGATCGTTCGGACGCCGAGGATGCCAAGCAGTTGGAGCGCCTCCTGGATGCCCTCGATACCTGGGAAGGCGCTTGCGCCGAAGCCCGGTTCGACGAGCCCTTGCCGGTCGATGTGGTGCGCGAGGCCTGGCTGGGTCAGTTCGACGACGCGGGACTCTCCAAGCGATTCCTCGCCGGTGCAGTCAGCTTCGGTACGCTGATGCCCATGCGGGCCATCCCGTTCCGGGTGGTCTGCCTGCTGGGCATGAACGACGGCGACTACCCGCGTGCCCGTCCGCCCATGGATTTCGACCTGATGTCGCGGTCGGGTGCGTGGCGGCCGGGCGACCGCTCGCGTCGCGAGGACGATCGCTACCTTTTCCTCGAGGCCCTGCTGTCCGCGCGCGATGCACTGCATATCGGCTGGGTCGCGCGCAGCGCCCGCGACAACAGCGAGCGCGCGCCATCGGTGCTGGTGGGTCAGCTGCGGGATTACCTGGCATCGGCATGGCGGTGCGCCGACGATAAGCCGCTCCTGGCACGTCTTTCGGTGGAGCACCCGTTGCAGCCCTTCAGTCGTGCTTACTTTCGTGAGGGCGACACCCGGTTGTTCACCTATGCCAGCGAGTGGCGCCAGGCACACGACATCACCCCGTCCGCCGACGCGTCGACCTTGCCGGCGCTGCTCGTCGAACGGCCCATCGGGCTTGCCGTGCTGCGGCGTTTCCTGCGTCATCCGGTGCGGGAGTTTTTCCAGGCACGGCTCGGCGTGCGGTTCGAACTGGGCGACATCGCGGGCGACGACCAGGAGCCGTTCGCGGTCGATGCGCTGGGTCGGTTCGGCATGACCGACGCCTTGCTGCGTGCCGCCGTCCACAGCGGCGATGACGCCGCGGGCGCGATCGATATGGCGGCGTCGCGGCTGCAACGCAGCGGCCTGCTGCCCATGGGCGGGTTCGCTGCGCCGGTGCGCCGTGAACTGACGGCCACAGCGTCGGCCATCTTCGCCCGGTTCGTGACCGAGCGCCGCCGCTGGCCGATCGATGCCGGCAAGCGGGAAGTGCGTGTCGAGGCCGCGGGTGTGGTCGTCGAGGACTGGCTGGCCGAACTCCGGTCCGACACGGAAGGCAACCTCGCCGCTTTCCTGCTTTCGCCCGCGAACGTGCTGGAGCCGGACGGCTCGCCACGTACGCACCGGCTGGTGATGCCATGGATCGATCACCTGGTGGCCCAGGCCGCCGGGCTTGCCGTGCAGACCCGGTATGTCGGGCCGGACGCCACGATCGTGCTTGCTCCGATTCCGACCGACCGCGCCACGTCCATGCTGGAGACACTGCTGCTGGCGTGGCGTGAGGGCATGCGTGCGCCGCTGCCGGTGGCCGCGCGCACCGCGCTTTCGGCGCTCCTGGCCCCGGAGGAATCATCAATGCAGGCGGCACGAAGCGCCTACGAGGGCGTCCACGACCGCGTACGGGGCGAAGTGGACGGCGATCCGTACCTGATGCGCGCGTGGCCGGAGTTCGATGCGCTCGAGCGCGCCGGCTTCACCCGCTGGCTGCAGCCCTATCGCGACCTGCTGGGCGCGCTTCACGTGGAGCGCGCATGACCCTCGACTTCCAGACGCTGGACCCACTGACCATGCCGCTGGACGGCGTGCGCCTGATCGAGGCCAGTGCCGGCACGGGCAAGACGTGGACGATCGCTGCGCTTTACGTGCGCGCTGTGTTGGGCCACGGCGTGGCGCAGCCCTTGCTGCCGCCGCAGATCCTTGTAGTGACGTTTACCGAGGCGGCCACGCAGGAACTGCGCGAACGCGTGCGGGCGCGTCTCGTCGAGGCGGCTGCCGCGTTCCGGGCCGGCACGACGAAAGAGCCCTTCCTCGCCGCGCTGATGGATGCCTGCGAGGCGGATCGCCATGGCGCATGCGCGCGCCGGCTCGAACTCGCCGCGCAATGGATGGACGAGGCGGCCATCTTCACCATCCATGGCTGGAGCCAGCGGATGCTGATCCAGCATGCCTTCGGCAGTGGCCACGCCTTCGCCCAGACGCTGGAGCCGGACGAGAGCGAACTGCTCGCCGAGTGCGTACGCGACTACTGGCGCAAGGCGTTCTACCTGCTCGACGAGGCGCGTCTCGCACCCATCCTCGAGGAATGGCAGACGCCCGATGCGCTTGCGCGCGCACTGCGCCCCTTGCTGTTCGGCGGCGAGGCCACGTTGCGCGTCAACGGCGAGGTATTGGCCTCCGGCGGCGATCTCGATGCGGCCCTGCTCGATCGTGCCGCATGGGACGAGGAGGATGAGCGACGCCACGCGGATGCGGCGCGCACATGGCTCGCCGATATCGATCGCATCGAGGCGATCGTCACCGCCGCGGTAGGCGACAAGACCCTGCACAACGGCTGGTACAAACCGGACCGTATTCCCGCCGATCTTGCCGCCATGCGTTACTGGGCGGAACGTGCGGAGCGCGTCGACTTCGATATCGCGCGGTATTCCGTGACGCGGCTGGGCAAGGCCACCGGCAAGGGCAAGCATCGGCCCGAGCATCCGGCGTTCGCGGCACTGGAACAATGGCAGGCCTGGCAGGCGGGAAAGGTAGGCATTCGCCATGTGGTGCTGGCCGACGCCCTGGCTTGGGTGCGCGAGCGGTTCGCCGCGCAGAAGCGGCGTCGCGCACAGATCGGGTTCGACGACCTCCTGCTGCGCCTGGACCGCGCGCTCGCCGCCGATACCGGAACGGGACTGGCGCAGACCATCGCCCGGCAATACCCGCTCGCCCTTATCGACGAGTTCCAGGACACCGACCCCTTGCAATATCGGATTTTCCGCGCGATCTATGCCGCGGCGGAAGGTACCGGACTGTTGTTGATCGGCGACCCCAAGCAGGCCATCTATGGCTTCCGCGGGGCCGATATCCAGACCTACCTCGGGGCCAGGGCGGAAGCCCTCGCCCCGCATTACAGCCTGGACACCAACCATCGTTCCAGTGAGGCCATGGTGGCGGCGGTCAATGCGCTGTTCGGGCATGCCGAAGGCCACGCCACGGGTGCGTTCCACTTCGCCGACCGCGGGCTACCCTTCGCACCGGTGCGGTCCCGTGGTCGCAGCGAACGCCTGGTCATCGACGACGACGTGCCCGCGGCCTTGCAGGTCTGGCTGCTCGACGACGAACAGCCGGTCGGCGTGCGTATCTATCGCGAGCAGATGGCAGGTGCCTGCGCCACGCACATCGTCGAACTGCTGAATGCCGCGGGTCGTGGCCGCTGCGGTTTCGTTTCGGCCGAAGGCCACTTCACGGCGTTGAAGCCGGCGGATATCGCCGTTCTGGTCCGTAGCCACAGCGAGGCGACCCAGATACGCGATGCGCTGGCGCACCGCCACGTGCGCAGCGTGTTCCTGTCCGATCGCGACTCGGTGCTCGAAAGCATCGAGGCCCACGACATCCTGCTCTGGCTGCGTGCCGTGGCCGAGCCATCCTCCGACACGGCCATGCGTGCCGCGCTGGCCACCCGCAGCCTCGATCTGGGCTACGGCGAACTGGAGCGCCTCAATGTGGACGAGCGGCACTGGGAGCGGCGTGGGCAGGAGCTATTCGAACTGCGCGAGACGTGGCGCCGGGGTGGGGTGCTAGCCATGCTGCACCGTTTCCTGCACCTTTTCGACCTTCCGGCGCGGTTGCTGGCGCAGCGCGGCGGCGAACGCAGCCTGACCAACCTGCTGCACCTGGCCGAGCTGCTGCAGCAGGCCGCGTCCACGATCGAGGGTGAGCAGGCGCTCATCCGTCATCTGGCCGAGCGTATCGCCGACACCGCCGGTCACACGGGCGACGACCAGATCGTCCGCCTGGAAAGCGACGACGACCTGGTGAAGGTGGTGACCATCCACAAGTCGAAGGGCCTGGAATATCCCCTGGTCTTCCTGCCCTTCGCGGCCGCCGTGGCAGGCATGCGCCCGGGGCAGGGGTATCGCTACCACGACGGCAACGGGGCACAGCTGGAACTGGTCGCGGCCAGCCACCAGGGTGCGGGCGATGCCGTGCGTGAAGCGAAGGAGGCTGCCGAGCGCGCGGTGTTGCAGGAAGACCTGCGCCTGCTCTACGTCGCCCTGACCCGTGCGCGTCACGCGTGCTGGATCGGTGTCGCGCCGGTCAGTCATGCGTCCGCGAAAAAACCGCAGCTGCACAAGGCGGCGTTGGGTCACCTGCTGACCGGTGGCGCGGAGATAGACAACGGCGCGGTGGAGGGGCTTCTGCGGCGCCTTGCGGACGGTCATGCCTGCATCGCCGTGGACTACATGCCCGCGCCGGAAGACAACCGCTACGAACCCCCGGTGCAGCAGGAACATCCTGCACCGGCGCGTCGTGCGCACATCGCGCGCGCCGAGCCCTGGTGGATCGCCAGCTACAGCGCACTGCGCCATGCGGAGGACGACATCGTCGCGCCGGAGACCGCCACCGACGACGTGATCGTCGAATACGCGAGCGAGCGTCCGGCGGCGGTGGCGGAGCCCGGCAGCATCCATGCGTTCGAGCGTGGCGCGGAGGCCGGCACCTTCCTGCACGACCTGCTCGAGTGGATGGCGGAAGAAGGCTTTGCCGCGATCGCCCGCGACCCGCAGCGCCTGCGCGATACCGTGGCACGCCGTTGCGAGCGGCGTGGCTGGGCGCACGCGATCGACCTGCTGACAACCTGGCTGCTCGGGCTGCTGTCCACGCCGCTGCCCTTGCCCGACGGCCGTGTGCTCGCGCTCGGTGCGCTGAACGATCCCCGCCGCTATCGCGCGGAGCTGGAATTCCTGTTCGAAGCGAAGGGTGTCGATACGCTTGCGCTGGACCGCATCGTCCGCACCTACACGCTGGACGGCGCGGCAAGGCCGGCCCTTGCGTCCGATCGCGTCAACGGCATGCTCAAGGGCTTCATCGATCTCATCATCGAGCACGAAGGACGCTGGTACGTCGTGGACTACAAGTCCAACTGGCTGGGCGCCGACCAGCATGCCTACACGCCGGAGGCCATGCGCCGCTCCATCCTCGACGCGCGCTACGAGTTGCAATACGCGCTCTATCTGCTCGCGCTGCATCGCCAGCTGCGTACACGTCTGGGCGATGCCTACGACTACGACACCCATATCGGCGGCGCCATCTATCTTTACCTGCGTGGCGTGGACGGTCGCGGTCACGGCGTGCATGCCGAGCGTCCGCCGCGGGCGATGATCGACGCGCTGGACGCCTTGTTCCGGGGAGCGGATGCATGAACATCGTGCCGACACGCGACGACCTCGATCGCTGGATGGACAACGCGGTGGCGGAGGATCGTCTTCGTCCGGTCGATCGCGCATTCGCGCGCTTCCTCGGCAGCCTCGATCCCCAGGGCGATCCGCGGGTCCTGCTGGCGGCGGCGCGGGTCAGCCGTGAGCTGGGCGATGGACATATCTGCGTCGACATCGGCACCTGGAGCACCTCCGTCGACGCCGCCGTCGACGCCGTGCTGGCGGATATCCGGCCTGTCCTCGCAGCCTCGCCGCTGGTGGCCGGTCCCACGGGGGACGCCGCCGCGCCGCTGGTCCTCGATGGCGATCTGCTCTACCTGCGCCGTTTCTGGCGTGACGAGGCACGCGTGGCCGAGGCCGTGCTCGGCCGGTTGGCGCCGCTGCCGGTGCCGGACGACCTGGCCGCGGAGCTGGATCGCCTGTTTCCTGTCGTGGAGAGCGGACCCGACTGGCAGAAGATCGCCTGTGCCATCGCGGCGCGGGGCGCGTTCGCCGTCATCACGGGCGGCCCGGGCACGGGCAAGACCACAACGGTCATTCGCCTGCTGGGGCTGTTGCAAACGATGGCGCAGCGTGCGGGCCAGCCGCGCCTGCGCATACGTCTCGCCGCGCCCACCGGCAAGGCGGCTGCGCGACTCAACGCGTCCATCGCCGTGCAGATCGATCGGCTGCAGGTGGATGCCTCCGTCAAGCAGGCGATACCCGCGGAAGTCACTACGCTGCACCGCCTGCTGGGCAGCCGTCCCGACAGCCGCCGCTTCCGCCACGATGCCGACCATCCGCTGCACCTGGATGTCCTGGTCATCGACGAGGCCTCCATGATCGACCTCGAAATGATGGCGGCCACCCTCGACGCGCTGCCGCCGCAGGCACGGCTGGTGCTGCTGGGCGACAAGGATCAGTTGTCCTCCGTGGAAGCCGGGGCCGTCCTCGGCGACCTGTGCGCGCGGGCCGACCCGGGCTACTACGATGCCGGCACGCGGGCCTGGCTGTCCGGAACGCTCGGTGTCGACGTAGGTCCCTGGTCCGCGACGGACGACGAGGCACGGCCGCTGGACCAGCAGGTGACCATGCTGCGGCGTAGCCGCCGCTTCGGCGAGCACAGCGGCATCGGCGCGCTGGCGCTGGGCATCAACCACGGCGACATGACCGCCGTGACAGCAGCGTTTTCCACGTCGAGCGGCGAATTGGCCTTGCTGCCGGCGTCGGCCGCGTCCATTGCCGCCGTGGCGATCGACGGGCGCGACCAGGCCCCGGGCTATAGGCATTACCTGGACTGGCTGGAGGCGAACCGGCCCCCGCTCGGCGCTAACCTCGCGGCCTTCGAGGCATGGGCGGCGGGTGCGCTGACGGCTTATGCGCGATTCCAGTTGCTGTGCGCCACGCGTCATGGCGATGCCGGGGTTGACGCGCAGAACGAACGCATCGCCAAAGGCCTGCTCGAGCGCGGGCTGGTCGAGGCCATTGGCGGTTGGTACGAAGGGCGGCCGGTGATGGTGACGCGTAACGACTACGCGCTGGGCCTGATGAACGGCGACGTCGGCCTGACCCTGTGGGTGCCGGACGGGCAGGGCGGCATGGCCTTGCGCGTGGCGTTCGCCGTCATGCACGAGCAGGGTGGGGAACGCATCCGTTTCGTGGTGCCCAGTCGTCTCTCCGCGGTGGATACCGTGTTCGCGATGACGGTGCACAAGTCGCAGGGGTCCGAATTCGAACACACGGCGTTGGCACTGCCGGCCGAGCCGTCGCCCGTGCTCACGCGAGAACTGGTCTACACCGGTGTGACGCGCGCCCGCGCCGCGTTCACCCTGCTGGCCTCGCCGGACATCGTCGCCTACGCGGTGGGTCGCAAGACCCATCGCGCCTCGGGACTGCTCCGCCGCCTGGTCTGAAGGGGGCGATCCGGCGGGGCGTCAGTCTACCCGGTAGTACGCCTTGTACCACTCGGCGAACTTCGCCAGCCCCGCGTCGATCGACGTGCTGGGTGCGTAACCGACGTCCCGGCGGATCGCCGAGACGTCGGCCCAGGTATCCGGCACGTCGCCCGGCTGCATCGGTAGCAGGCGCTTTTCGACCGTGCGGCCCAGGTGTTTCTCGAGCAGGCCGATGAAGTCGAGTAGCTGGACGGGTTCGTCGTTGCCGATGTTGTACACGCGATACGGCGCCGACGAACTGCCGGCATGCGGCGCCACCGGGTCGTAGCCCGGGTCTGGCTGGGCCGGGTGATCCAGCGTGCGGACCACGCCCTCGACGATGTCGTCGATATAGGTGAAGTCGCGGCTGTGGTTGCCGTGGTTGAACACGTCGATGGCCTCGCCCTGCACGATGCGGCGGGCGAACAGGATCGGCGACATGTCCGGCCGGCCCCACGGGCCGTACACCGTGAAAAAGCGTAGTCCCGTGGTGGGCAGGCCAAACAGGTGGCTGTAGGTGTGCGCCATCAGCTCGTTGGACTTCTTGGTCGCCGCATACAGGCTGACCGGGTGGTCCACGGCGTCCTCGACGGCGAAGGGCATTTTCCGGTTCGCGCCGTAGACCGAACTGGACGATGCGTAGACCAGATGGCCGACCGCGTGCCGGCGGCATGCCTCCAGGATGTTGACGAAGCCGACCAGGTTGCTTTGCACATACGCGTGCGGGTGGGTCAGCGAATAACGCACGCCGGCCTGGGCGGCGAGGTTGACCACGCGCTCCGGCTGGAAATCGGCGAAAGCCTTGTCCACCGCGGCCTGCTCGGCAAGATCGGCGCGCACATGGCTGTAGTTCGGGTGGTCGATGAAGCGGGCCACGCGTGCTTCTTTCAGCGCGGGGTCGTAGTAATCGTTGTGGTTGTCGAAGCCCAGCACGGTGTCGCCGCGGGCCAGCAGGCGCTCGGTGAGGGCCGAGCCGACGAAACCGGCGGTGCCGGTGACTAGGATACGCATGGGGAAGACCTGTTCTCTAGCGAATGACACAGTGTAACGGACGCCCGGATTGACACGGCCGCGTGGCTGATCTAGCTTTTGCGGGTATCCAGCCGACGAAGGTGGCCCGCGGTAACGCTGGCCGAGTGTGCGACATGCGGACTACGCGCCCCTCCCTCTGACTCCACGCCACGTCTTCGTCATCTTCGAAGGGCGCATGGCGCCCTTTTTGTTTGTCCGGAATTCGCATTCATGATCCAGATCACGCTACCCGACGGCAGCCAGCGCCCGTTCGATCACCCGGTGTCCGTGCAGGACGTCGCCGCCTCCATCGGTGCGGGCCTTGCCAAGGCCACGCTCGCTGGCAAGGTGGACGGCACGCTGGTGGATGCCAGCTTCACGATCGACCACGATGCCGCGCTCGAGATCGTCACCGACAAGAGCCCCGAGGCGCTGGACATCCTGCGCCACTCCACGGCCCACCTGCTAGGCCAGGCCGTCCAGCGCCTGTTCCCCGGCGCGCAGGTCACCATCGGCCCGGTGATCGACAACGGTTTCTACTACGACTTCGCCTACGAACGTCCCTTCACCCCGGACGACCTCGCGGCCATCCAGGCGGAGATGGAAAAGATCGTCAAGGAACAGATCCCGGTGACGCGCTCGGTCAAGAGCCGCGACGAGGCGATCGACTTCTTCCGTGGCCTGGGCGAGGAGTACAAGGCCCAGATCATCGAGAGCATCCCCGCGGGCGAGACGCTGTCGCTCTACACGCAGGGTGAGTTCACCGACCTCTGCCGCGGCCCGCACGTGCCCAACACGGGCAAGCTGCGCGCCTTCAAGCTAATGAAGGTGGCCGGCGCCTACTGGCGCGGCGATTCCAACAACGAGATGCTGACCCGCATCTACGGCACGTCGTGGCTCAACGACAAGGACCTCAAGGCCTACCTGCACCAGCTGGAGGAGGCCGAGAAGCGCGACCACCGCCGCATCGGCAAGCAGCTCGACCTCTTCCACATGCAGGAAGAAGCGCCGGGCATGATCTTCTGGCACCCCAAGGGCTGGGCCATCTGGCAGGCCGTGGAGCAATACGTGCGCGGCGTCTACAAGAGCAGCGGCTATCAGGAGGTGCGCGGTCCGCAGATCATGGACGTCAGCCTGTGGAAGAAATCCGGCCACTGGGACAACTACCAGGAAAACATGTTCTTCACCGAGTCGGAGAAGCGCACGTACGCCCTGAAGCCCATGAACTGCCCGGGCCACATCCAGATCTTCAACACCCACCTGCACAGCTACCGCGACCTGCCGGTCCGCTACGGCGAGTTCGGCGGCTGCCACCGCAACGAGCCCTCCGGTGCCCTGCACGGCATCATGCGGGTGCGCGCCTTCACCCAGGACGACGGCCATATCTTCTGCACCCCGGCGCAGATCGAAGGCGAGGTCGCGGCGTTCCACGCCCAGGCCATGAAGGTCTACGAGGATTTCGGCTTCAACGAGATCGCCATGAAGATCGCCCTGCGCCCGGACAAGCGCATCGGCGCCGACGAGGTCTGGGACAAGGCTGAACACGCCCTGCGTGCCGCCCTCCAGGCGGCCGGCGTGGCCTGGGAAGAGCTGCCGGGCGAGGGCGCCTTCTACGGCCCCAAGATCGAGTACCACATGAAGGACTCCATCGGCCGCGCCTGGCAGGTGGGCACGATGCAGGTCGATTTCATGATGCCCGAGCGCCTGGGCGCCGAATATGTCGACGAAAACAGCCAGCGCCAGCACCCGGTCATGCTCCATCGGGCCATCGTCGGCTCGATGGAGCGGTTCATCGGCATCCTGATCGAGCACCACGCGGGCTTGCTTCCGACGTGGCTTGCCCCCATTCAGGCGGTTGCGTTCAGCATTACCGATGCTCAGGCCGATTATGTGCAAGAGGTAACCCAAGCCCTTGTCGGACAAGGGTTCAGGGTAAACTCCGATTTGCGCAACGAAAAAGTCGGATATAAAATCCGCGAGCACACGTTGCAGAAGGTGCCTTATCTGATCGTGGTCGGTGACCGCGAGAAAGAAACAGGTACCATCTCCGTACGTACCCGCGGCGGCGAGGACCTCGGCAGCATGCCGTTGGCCCAGTTCGTCGAACGTTTGGAAGCCGAGACCCGTCGCTGACGCCACGGGTCCGGTATTGGGATCAATCTTCTGGAGGATAGCGGTATCGCTACGACCGATAACAAGGGCAATCGCAAGAACAGAGACATTCGTGTCCCGCAGGTCCGCGTGCTTGGCGCGGAAGGCGAGCAGCTCGGCATCATGCGGACGGAAGACGCCATCAAGGCCGCCGAAGAGCTGGGCATGGATCTGGTCGAAATCCAGCCGAACGGCGATCCGCCGGTCTGCAAGATCATGGATTACGGCAAGTTCAAGTTCGAGGCCCAGAAGAAGGCCTCGGCTGCGAAGAAGAAGCAGAAGCAGGTCGAGATCAAGGAAGTGAAGTTCCGCCCCGTCACCGACGAGGGCGACTACCAGATCAAGCTGCGCAAGATGCGCGAGTTCCTGGAAGAAGGCGACAAGGTCAAGGTCACCATCCGCTTCCGCGGCCGCGAAATGTCCCACCAGGACCTCGGCCAGAACCTGGCCCGCCGGGTCCAGACGGACATCGGCGAAGATGGCGTGGTGGAGTCCTTCCCCCGTCTCGAAGGCCGCCAGATGGTCATGATGATCGGCCCGAAGAAGAAGATCTGAACCCAGAAAGGCGCCCCAGGGCGCCTTTTTTTGCGAACCAGACGGGGGGTGTGTAGGAGCGCACGCTGTGCGCGATCCGGGCTCGCCCCACCTCTTCCTCATCCCCGCGTTGTCGGCTTTTCGCGCACAACGTGCGCTCCTACACGTTCTTCGTGTATCATCGCCGGCTCGGCCCGCATGGATGGGCCGTACCACCGTACCCGGCAGGAAGGAAAGTGCTTGTCCCGCAAGGGCTTGCCGCCGGATCAGTCAGCAACCGAATACGGAGCATTCCGATGCCCAAGATCAAGACCAACCGGGCGGCAGCGAAGCGTTTTCGCAAGACCGCATCCGGCAAGTTCAAAGCCGGTCATGCCTTCAAGTCACATATCCTGACCAAGAAGTCGACCAAGCGTAAGCGCGGCCTGCGCGCTCCCAACCACGTCAAAGCTTGCGACACCAAGGGTGTAGCTCGCATGTTGCCGTATCTCTAAGGGAGGGTTGAACCATGGCTCGTGTTAAGCGTGGCGTTACCGCCCGTCGTCGTCACAAAAAAATCCTCGGCCGTGCGAAGGGCTACTACAACGCCCGTCGCAAGGTATTCCGCGTAGCCAACCAGGCCGTCATCAAGGCTGGCCAGTACGCCTATATCGGCCGCAAGCAGCGCAAGCGTCAGTTCCGCGCCCTGTGGATCGTCCGTATCAACGCTGCTGCCCGTCAGTTCGGTCTGTCGTACAGCCGCCTGATCAACGGTCTGACCAAGGCCGAGATCGCCGTCGACCGCAAGGTCCTCGCCGACCTCGCCGTGCACGACATCAAGGCATTTGGCGTGATCGCAGAGAAGGCCAAGGCCAGTCTGGCTGCGTAATCCGCTTTGAACGCGCGATAGCGATGTCGCGCGAAGATGGATGACGTGGGGAGAAGGCCTTGCCTTCTCCCCATTTCTTTTTTGGACGTCAGGAAATCCGATGGAATCGATCGAGCATATCGACGCGTCCTTGCGCGACATCGATGCGGCCGCCTCGCTGGAGGCGCTGGACGCCGTCCGCGTTGCGCTGCTGGGCAAGAACGGTGCAGTCACCGCGGCGCTCAAGGCCCTGGGCCAGTTGCAGGGCGATGAACGCAAGGCGCGCGGCGCCGAGGTCAATCGCGTCAAGGAGCGTCTCACCGACGCCATTGCCGCCCGCCGCCAGGCGCTGGAGCAGGCCGAGCTGGATCGCCGCCTCGCCTCGGAACGCATCGACGTCACGCTGCCGGGCCGCGATGGCGAATACGGCGGGATCCATCCGATCACGCGTGCGCTCGAGCGCATTGCCGATATCTTCGGTCGCCTCGGCTACCAGCGTGCCGACGGTCCCGAGATCGAGGACGACTGGCACAACTTCGAAGCACTGAATTTCCCGCCGCACCATCCCGCGCGGGCGATGCACGACACCTTCTACTTCGGCGACGGTCGGCTGCTGCGCACGCATACCTCGCCCGTGCAGGTGCGCTCGATGCAGGGGCGCCAGCCGCCCATCCGCATCATCGCGCCGGGCAAGGTATACCGCAGCGATTCGGACCAGACGCACTCGCCGATGTTCCACCAGATCGAAGGCCTGCTGGTGGACGAGACCTCCAGCTTCGCCGACCTCAAAGGCACGCTGGCCGAGTTCATCCGCGCGTTCTTCGAGCGCGATTTCGAGATGCGCTTTCGTCCCAGCTACTTCCCGTTTACCGAGCCCTCGGCGGAAGTCGATATCCGCTGGGATGCCGAGGACGGTTCCACGCGCTGGCTGGAAGTGCTCGGCTGCGGCATGGTCCACCCTACCGTGCTGGCCAACTGCGGCATCGATCCGGAGCGTTACACCGGCTTCGCCTTCGGCCTGGGCGTGGAGCGCTTCGCGATGCTGCGCTATGGCGTCGGCGATCTGCGCGCCTTCTTCGAGAACGACCTGCGCTTCCTTCGCCAGTTCGCCTGACCGCCCTCCGGATCAAAGAGTGTCCCCATGAAATTCTCCGAAAACTGGTTGCGCGAACTGGTGGCCATCGATGCCGACCGCGCGGCGCTGGTCCATGCGCTCACCATGTCCGGCCTGGAAGTGGAAGAGGTCACCGAACTGGGTGACGGGCTGCACGGTGTGGTCGTGGCCGAGATCGTCTCTGCCACCAGGCATCCCGAAGCCGATCGCCTGCAGATCTGCATGGTCGACGCCGGCCTCGGCGAACCGGTGCAGATCGTCTGCGGTGCGCCCAATGCGCGCGTCGGCATCCGCGTGCCGCTCGCCACGGTGGGCGCCACGCTGCCCGGCGGTATCGCGATCAAGGCGGCGACACTGCGCGGTGTCGAATCGTTCGGCATGCTGTGTTCGGCCAAGGAACTGGGCATCGACGCCGACGCGTCGGGCCTGCTCGAGTTGCCGGCCGATGCGCCGGTCGGCACCCCGCTGGCCGATTACCTGGGCCTGCCCGACGCCAGCATCGAGCTGAAGATCACCCCGAACCGCCCCGACGTGCTGGGCCTCAACGGTCTGGCGCACGACGTGGCGGCGCTGTTCGGCAGCCGCGTGAAGGCCATCGGTGTCGACGCGGTGCCGGTGACCGCCAGTGCCACGCGTGAGGTGCGCCTCGACGCCGGCGCGGACGCGCCGCGCTATCTCGGGCGCATCATCGAAGGTATCGACGCGGCGGCCGCCTCGCCGCTGTGGATGGCCGAACGGCTGCGTCGCGCCGGCATCCGTCCGATCAGCGCCATCGTGGACGTTACCCAGTACGTGATGCTGGAACTCGGTCACCCGTTGCATGCCTTCGACAACGACACGCTGCACGGCGCGATCGTCGTCCGTCATGCGGGGCAGGGCGAAACCCTGAAGCTGCTCGACGGCAACGCGGCCACCCTGGACCCCTCGTTTGTGGTGATTGCCGATGAAGCCCGCGCCCTGGCCGTGGCCGGCATCATGGGTGGCTCCGATTCGCGCGTAACCGAGAGCACGCGCAACGTGTTCCTGGAAGCCGCGCATTTCGCACCCGCCGCCATCATGGGGCGCGCACGCAAGCTCGGCCTGCACACGGATGCCTCGCACCGCTACGAGCGCGGCGTCGATCCGGCGCTGCCGCGGCGTGCCATGGAACGGGCCACCGAACTGCTGCTGCAGATCGCCGGCGGCAAGGCGGGCCCGATCACGGTGGCGGAGCGTCCGGAAGACCTGCGCGAGCATGCGCCGGTGGTCCTGCGCCATGCGCGCCTGCACCGCATCCTGGGCATCGAGGTCACGGCCGACGAAGTGGCCCGTATCTTCACCGCCCTGGGCATGGGCGTGGAAGAGATCGCCGACGGCTGGCGGGTGACCCCGCCGAGCAGCCGCTTCGATATCGAGCGCGAGGAAGACCTCATCGAGGAGGTCGCCCGCATTCACGGTTACGAGCGCATCCCCACGCACATCCCCGCCGGCCAGATCGCCCTGCGCTCGGAGCCGGAAGCGCGCCTGAGCGAAATGGTCCTGCGCGACCAGCTGGCCGCGCGTGGTTACTTCGAGGCGGTGACGCTGTCCTTCCTCAGTGCCGACCTGCTGACCACCTGGGGCCTGGACCACGCCTGGGTGCCGCTGGCCAACCCGCTTTCCGCCGACCTGGCGGTGATGCGCACCTCGCTGCTGCCCGGCCTGGTCGAGGCGCTGCGGCACAACCGCGCGCGCCAGCAGGAGCGCGTCCGCCTGTTCGAGGTGGCACGCAGCTTCCATGCCACCGGCGGCGCGCCCGACGAGATCGGCCGCGTGGCGGTGGTCGCTTCGGGCCACGCGCGTGCGGAGCAATGGGGCACGCCATCGCGCACGGTCGATTTCTTCGACCTCAAGGGCGACCTCGATGCGCTGATCGCCCACACCGGTGAGCCGGCGCGCTGGTCGGTCGACACCGAAAGCCTGCCGTCCTGGCTGCATCCGGGCCGCAGCGCCAGGGTGCTGCGCGACGGCCAGCCCGTCGGCCACCTGGGCGCCCTGCATCCTGCGCTGGCCAAGGCGCTGGACCTGGGTCCTGATGTGCACGTGATGGAGCTGGCCCTCGAGCCGATCCTCGCGCGCCGGCTGCCCAGCCCCAGCCGCGTGACCCGCTTCCCCGCCGTCCGCCGCGACATCGCCGTGGAGCTGCCGGAAGAGGTGTCCTGGTCCGCCGTCGAAACCGCCGTGCGCGGTGCCCTGGGAGAGGTCCTGAAAGAGCTTCGACTGTTCGATCGATACGCCGGAAAAGGCATCGACGAAGGACGAAAGAGTCTCGCTATGGGCTTGATTTTACAGGACGCTTCACGCACCCTTACCGACGAAGATGCCGACGCTCGCGTGGCAGAAGCGGTGGGGGCATTGGAGAAGACATGCAAGGCAAGATTGCGAGGGTAAGATGGCGCTGACCAAGGCGGAAATGGCCGAGCGGCTTTTCCTCGACGTGGGCCTCAACAAGCGTGAGGCCAAGGAGTTCGTTGACGCGTACTTCGAGGTCGTGCGTGAAGCCCTCGAGCGGGGCGAACAGGTCAAGTTGTCCGGCTTCGGCAATTTCGATCTGCGCCAGAAGAATCAGCGTCCCGGTCGCAATCCAAAGACCGGCGAAGAAATTCCCATCTCTGCCCGGCGGGTCGTCACCTTCCGTCCCGGCCAGAAACTCAAGGTAAGAGTCGAGGGCTATGCTGGACCCAGGGAATAACACCGAGCTTCCGGCGATCCCGGCAAAGCGCTATTTCACCATCGGTGAGGTCAGCGAGCTTTGCGGCGTCAAGCCGCACGTACTGCGCTACTGGGAGCAGGAATTTCCCGCACTCAAGCCGGTCAAGCGCCGCGGCAACCGTCGGTACTACCAGCGCCACGACGTGCTGATGATCCGCCAGATCCGTTCGTTGCTGTACGACGAGGGTTTCACCATCACCGGTGCGCGTGCGCGGCTGGAGGGCCCCCAGGCCCGTATGGAAGCCAGCATGTCCCACCAGATCGTCCGCCAGGTTCGCCTGGAGCTGGAAGAAGTCCTTACCCTGCTTCGTCGTTGAACCGCTTTCGCAGTTCACGGCGTTGCTGCTACAATAGTTTGCTCGTCGGGGTGTAGCGCAGCCTGGTAGCGCACTACGCTGGGGGTGTAGTGGTCGCGAGTTCGAATCTCGCCACCCCGACCATTATTCGAAAAGGCGTCCCGATGGGGCGCCTTTTTTCGTTTAAGGTGGCGGCCAGGAGAACGGTGCCCATGACTTCCCCTCGCCATCCGTCGCCCGACGGTCCCCACCATCGACTGCCCTCCACCGCGCACCTGCGTGCCCTGGAAGCGGCGGCCAGGCTCGGTTCGTTCGAACGGGCCAGCCATGAGCTGGCGATCACGGCCAGCGCCGTGGCCAAGCGGGTGGCTGCGCTGGAGTCGCTGCTGGGCGTAAAGATGCTGTCGCGCACGGGGCGGGGCGTGGAGCCCACGGCCATCGGTCGCGAATACCTGGAGCAGGTGAATGTCGCGCTGGGCCTGCTCACCCGGTCCGCGTATCACCAGCGTGCGTCCACCTCACGTCGGCGCCTGCGTGTCGCCACGCCGCCCACGTTCGGCCGCGACCTGCTCGTGCCGCACCTGCCGGCCTTCAGCGAACGGCATCCGGACATCGAACTGGAACTGATGCCCTCGATTCCCTACCTGGACATCACCGCGCCCGGCTGGGACGTGGAGATCCGTTTCGGCGACGGTGCATTCGACGGCGTGCTCAGCGAGCGGCTGACCGACGACACCGTGTTTCCGGTGGCCAGCCCGGCCTACCTGGCCCGGGTCCGCTTCGATACGCCCGCCGACATGCTGCGGCGTGGCGTGCTGCTGCGCTGCCCGCTGGAACCGTGGGGACCGTGGATGCGCGCGGCGCGCGAGCATACCGGCACGGGGGATGTCGACGAGCCTACCCAGGGCCATCGGTTGATGGATCTGGGCATGCTGATGGAGGCGGCGTTGAACGGGCAGGGCGTGGCCCTGGTCCGGCGTAGTCTTGCATGGCGGTATCTACAGGCGGGTCGGCTGATCCCTCTGTTCGCTATCGAGGCGCGACCGACGTCCGCTTATTACCTGTGCTCGCCACGCGGCGTGGACGACGACGGATCGCGTGCCGCTTTCGGGGCGTGGCTGCACGAGGTGTGCCGGGCGGCGCAAGGCGCGTCCGTTGCGCGGGACGCATAGGAACAGCGGCTTCAGGTCGTGCCCTGCACCCGCGCACGCATCGGCAGCCAAGGTTCGCCACGCTCGTCCAGCAGCACCGAGCGATCCAGGTCGTGCACCGACGTATGCCCGGTCAGCGCCATGCTGACGTCCAGCTCGCGACGCAGTATCTCGATGACGCGCGTGACGCCTTCCTGGCCCATGGCACCGAGCCCGTAGAGGAACGCCTTGCCGATGAGGCCGGCACGCGCACCCAGCGCCAGGGCCTTGAGCAGCGACTGCCCGGTCTGGATGCCGCCGTCGAACAGCACCTCGATATCGTTGCCCACCGCGTCGACCACGCGGGGTAGGGCGACGGCCGAGGCGACCGCACCGTCGAGCTGTCGGCCGCCGTGGTTGGAGACCACGATGGCATCGACGCCGACGGCCACCGCTGCACGGGCATCGTCGGGGTCCATGATGCCTTTGAGGATCAGCTTGCCGGGCCACAGGTCCCTGATCCAGGCGATGTCGTCCCAGCTCAGCCGTGGATCGAACTGGCTGCCGATCCACTGGGCCAGCGTGGTCAGCCCGCCGGCGCCGTCGATCTGGCCGGCCAGGTTGCCGAACGAGCGGCTCGGTGCAGTGAGTACGCCTCGCACCCAGCGCGGCTTGCCGAGGATGTCCAGCAGGTTCTTCATCGTGAGCTTCGGCGGCACGGTCATGCCGTTCTTGATCTCGCGATGGCGTTGGCCCTGGATCTGCAGGTCGGCCGTGACCATCAAGGCCGAACAGCCGGCCTCGCGTGCACGGGCGATCAACGAGCGGGTGAAGCCCCGATCCCGCATGACATAGATCTGGAACCAGAACGGATCGTCCACCGCCGCCGCCACCTGTTCCACGGAGCAGATGGACATGGTGCTCAGGCAGAACGGGATGCCCGCCGCGGCGGCGGCGCGAGCGGCCAGTATCTCGCCGGACCCATGGGTGAGGCCGGTCAGCCCGGTGGGTGCGATAGCCAGGGGCAGCGACACGGGTTGGTCGACGACGGTCGTCGCCAGGTCGCGCCGGTCGACATCGATCATCACCCGCTGGCGCAGGCGAATGCGGTCGAACACGGCGCGGTTGTCGCGCAGCGTCACCTCGTCGTACGAGCCGTGGTCGGCGTAGTCGAAGAAGGCGCGGGGAACGCGTTTGCGTGCCAGCTCGCGCAGGTCGGCGACACAGGTGACGGGAGCGGGCATGGGTCGTCCAGCGCAGGGATACGGTGATCCGATGCTAGGACGACCCGCTACCGCCGGTCGCGAAAAAAAGGCGTTGCTGGCGCGACGCGGACGCGCGTCAGTAGAGCACGCGCGCCCGCAGCGTGCCTTCGATGGCCGCCAGTTCGTTGCGCAGGGCCACCGCGCGTTCCTCGCTGGTGGTCACATCGATGACGACGTAACCCACCTGGGGCGAGGTCTGCAGGTACTGGCCGTCGATGTTGACCGCCGCGCGCGAGAACACCTCGTTCACCCGCGACAGCACGCCAGGGATGTTGCGATGGATATGCAGCAGGCGGCGACTTGTGGGATGGCCGGGCAGCGAGACCTCGGGGAAGTTCACCGCCGAGAGCGTGCTGCCGTTGTCGCTGTAGCGCACCAGCTTGGACGCCACCTCGATGCCGATGTTCTCCTGCGCCTCGGCGGTGCTGCCGCCGACGTGCGGCGTGAGGATCACGTTGTCCATGCCCACCAGCGGCGAGACGAACGGATCGCCGTTGCCCTTGGGCTCGACGGGAAACACGTCGATGGCGGCGCCGGCGAGGTGCTTCTCGCGCAGCGCATCGGCCAGCGCGTCGATATCCACCACCGTGCCGCGCGAGGCGTTGATCAGCATGGACCCGGCGCGCATGCGGGCGATCTCCGCCGCACCGACCATGTGCTTCGTCTGCGCGGTTTCCGGCACGTGCAGCGTGACCACGTCGGCTCGCTCGAGCAGGTCGTCCAGGCTGGACGCCGGCCGCGCATTGCCCAGCGACAGCTTGGGCTCGATATCGTGGAAGATGACGCGCATGCCCAACGATTCGGCCAGCACGCCGACCTGGGTGCCGATATGCCCATAACCGACGATGCCCAGCACCTTGTCGCGTACCTCGAAGCTGCCGGCGGCCGACTTGGACCAGCCGCCGCGATGGCACTCGGCGTTCTTCTCGGGGATGCGCCGCACCAGCATGATCGTCTCGGCGATGACCAGCTCGGCCACGCTGCGCGTGTTGGAGTAGGGTGCGTTGAACACCGGCACGCCCAGGCGCTCTGCCTCGGCCGCATCGACCTGGTTGGTGCCGATACAGAAGCAGCCCACCGCGATGAGGCGGCGCGCCTCGGCCAGCACCTCGGCGGACAGGTGCGTGCGCGAGCGGATGCCGACGATGTGCGCATCGGCGATGCGCTGCTTGAGTTCGTCTTCGGGCAGCGATTTCTCGTGGAACTCGATCTGCGAGTAACCGGCCTGGCGGAAGGTGTCGAGTGCGCTGCGGCTCACCCCTTCCAGCAGCAGCACCTTGATGTCTTCTTTCGGGTACGACGTGCGTTTCATGGCTGGCGCTTCTGTTCCGCGGATCGGCTGGACACTATGCCAGATCGGGGCGCCCATGTTGCAGCGCGGCGACGGGACTGGCACCCTCGATGGACACCCGAGCGAGATTCCCATGACCGATCCGCGCCTGGCCGAACTGGCCCGTCTCCTCCCCGACCTGAAGCTGTCCACGGAACCGGGCGACCTGGAACACCACGGCCGCGACTGGACGCGCCGCTGGACACCGGCGCCGTTGGCCATCGCCTACCCGGCCACGGTGGAGGAAGTGCAGGGCATCGTGCGCTGGGCGAACGGGCAGGGCGTCGGGCTGGTGCCGTCCGGCGGTCGCACCGGCCTTTCGGGCGGTGCCGTGGCCGCCCATGGCGAACTGGTGGTCACGCTCGATCGCATGAACCGCGTGCTCGAGTTCGACCCGATCGACCGCACGCTCACCGTGCAGCCCGGCATCGCGCTGGAAGCGGTACATAACGCCGCCCGCGAGCACTCGCTGATCTACCCGGTGGACTTCGCCGCGCGCGGTTCGTGCCAGATCGGCGGCAATATCGCCACCAACGCCGGCGGCATCCGGGTGATCCGCTACGGCAACACGCGCCAGTGGGTGGCCGGGCTGAAGGTGGTCACGGGCACGGGCGAGCTGCTGGACCTCAACCGGGGGCTGGTCAAGAACGCCTCCGGCTACGATTTCCGGCACCTGGTCATCGGCTCCGAAGGCACCCTCGGCATCGTCGTCGAGGCCACCCTCAGCCTGACCTCGCCGCCGCCGCCCTCGCAGGTGATGCTGCTGGCCATCCCTGCCATGGATGCCCTGATGAAGGTGTTTGCCGAAGCGCGGCATTCCCTCAGCCTGGGCGCCTTCGAATTCTTCACCGACCGGGCGCTGCACCACGTGGTGGCCCACGGCGCACGGCGTCCCTTCGAGGAAGACCATCCGTTCTACGTGGTGGCCGAGTTCGACGTGCCCGATGCGTCGGCCGAAACCGCCGCCCTGGCCTTCTTCGAGTTCTGCCTGGGCGAGGGCTGGGTGGTGGATGGCGTCATCAGTTCCAGCGAGGCGCAGGCCGCGTCGTTGTGGCGGTTGCGCGAGGGCATCACGGAGTCGCTGGCGCCGCACAAGCCCTACAAGAACGATGTGTCGGTGCGGATCTCCGCCGTGCCCGCCTTCATGGCGGACATGCAGACCCTGCTCGTGGCGGAGTATCCGGATGTCGACGTGGTGTGGTTTGGGCATATCGGCGACGGCAACCTGCACATCAACGTGCTGAAGCCGGAAGGCCTGGACAATGCCGTGTTCGTCGCCCAGTGCGAGCACGTCACCTCGCTGCTGGTCGATACGCTGCACCGCCATGGCGGCAGCATCTCCGCCGAACACGGCATCGGCCTGGTCAAGAAGCCGTGGCTGGGCAGCGTGCGCAGCGAAGCCGAGATCGCCCTGATGCGCGGTATCAAGGCGGTGTGGGACCCGAACAACGTGATGAATCCGGGCAAGCTGCTTCCGTAAGGAGGGGCAAGGCGCGGCGTCGGCAGTTGGCAGCGCGGGATCGGCCCGCTAGCCTTGTGGGCCTCTTCCGTCCCGCTCAAGGACCCGCGCCATGGCCCAGGATTCCCCCGATCTGTATCCGCCGATCGAGCCCTACAACAGCGGCATGCTCGCGGTCTCGCCGCTGCACACGCTGTATTTCGAGGAAAGCGGCAATCCCCGGGGCAAGCCGGTGGTGTTCCTGCACGGCGGCCCCGGCGGCGGCACCAACCCGCGTTGCCGTCGCTTCTTCGATCCGGCGAAGTACCGCATCGTGCTGTTCGACCAGCGCGGCTGCGGGCAATCCACGCCACACGCGGAACTGACCGACAACACCACCTGGGACCTGGTGGCCGACATCGAGCGGCTACGCGAACACCTGGGTATCGATGCCTGGCAGGTCTTCGGCGGCTCGTGGGGTTCGACCCTCGCGCTGGCCTATGCCGAGACGCATCCGGAGCGTGTCAGCGAACTGGTATTGCGCGGCATCTTCATGCTGCGCCGATCGGAACTGGAGTGGTTCTACCAGGGCGGTTGCGACCAGCTGTACCCGGACGCCTGGGAAACCTACCTCTCGGCGATCCCGCCGGCGGAACACGGCGATCTCATCAGTGCCTACCACCGTCGCCTCACCAGCACGGACCCGGCGGTGCGCGTTGCCGCAGCCCGGGCGTGGTCGGTATGGGAGGGTGCGACCAGCTACCTGTACCAGGACGAAGGCCACATCGCGTCCAGCGGTGAAGACGAGTTCGCCCTGGCGTTCGCGCGGATCGAGTGCCATTACTTCGTCAACGCCGGCTTCTTCGAGGTGGACGGCCAACTGCTGCGCGACGTGGGCAAGATCCGCCACATTCCCACGGTGATCGTGCAGGGCCGCTACGACGTGGTGTGCCCCATGCGCAGCGCGTGGGACCTGCACCGCGCCTTCCCCGAGGCCGACCTGAAGGTGGTGCAGGACGCCGGGCATTCCGCGTTCGAGTCGGGTATCGTCCGCGAACTGGTAAAGGCCACGGACCGCTTCGCCGGCTGAAGCATCGCCGGCAAAGCATGCCGACGACACAAAAAAGGCTGCCCGGTCGATGCCGGGCAGCCAGGGTTAGATCACGACAAGCGTCAGAACAAGCGCAGCGGCAGGGTTACCAAGTCCACCACGAAACCGTCGTGGTCGGACGAGCCCATCGCCTTCTTCACACCCGTGGCCGAGGCCGCGTCATCCAGCGTCTGCACCGGCGCGTCGAGGTTGCCGCGGCCGTACTCCATGCGCAGGAACAGGCCGCGTGCCACGGTGTTGAGCAGCGCGTGGTCGAGCACCTGGTGCGTCGGCACCGAGCGGGGCGCCTGGCCCTGCACGTTGCCGAAGTTCTCGGTGAACAGGAACGAATAGCGATCGTTCGCCGGTACCGAGTCCACAGCGTTCCACAAGGCCGGCTTGACCAGGTTGCCGCCGAGCTTCAGCAGGTTCTGGCTGTCGTCGTAGCGGCCGGAAATCAGGCCGACCACATCGGTGAAGCCATCGCTGAACTGATACGCGTTGAAGTCGCCGACGACCAGCAGCGGCGCGAGCAGGTTCTTCCGTCCCATCTGCAAGGCCTGGACCTGCGCCGCGAGCGACTTCGCCTGGAGGAAGCGCTTCTGCCGGTCACGCTCGGCCGTGCTGCCGGTCTTGTCCACGTTCTGCCGCGCCTTCGGATGCACCGCGATCACATTGATGCGCATCTTGCCGAGGATCGAGGGCACCTCGGCGGTCAGCAGCAGCGGCGGATGGTCGTGGATGAAGGCGGTGCTGCCCTGGTCCTGCCAGGTCTCGTCGGCGGCCAGCTGGTGGACGTCCAGCACGCGTACGCGATCGGTCCGGACCAGGAAGCCGACGTTGATGCCGCTGGGGTCGTGGCCTTCCTGCAGGAAGGCCTCGTACTGCGCCGGGTAATCGTCACCCAGCTGCTTGGCCAGGCCTTGCAGCACGGTCAGGCTCTTCACTTCCTCCACTGAGAGGATGTCTGGCAGCTTCAGCACGCTGCCGACGTACGCGGACAGGCGCTGGGTCTTCAGGCGCACCTGGTCGGCAGTCGGCTCGGTGTCGCCACCGCTGCAGGTAAAGGTCGTGTTGAACTGCGTATCGCAGAAGCGCTCCATGTTGAACGCGCCCACGCGTACCGCGAAGAACGGTCGTGAATCCACGGGACGCGGCAGTTCGGCGGCCTTGGTCACGGTCACCTTCGTGGGAATGAAGGTGTACGCCCCGAACGCGTACGACATGACGCCATCGGCGCGGAACGTGGTGCCGGCGTTGAACGGCGTGTTCGCCGCCACGGCGCCGTAGTCGGCCGTGTTCATCTTGAACACTTCCGGGTTGCCGGACCAGTTCGGCAGGTTCACGCCGTCCGGCACCGGCACGGTGTAACGCACGCCGGGCTTGCGCAGCGAGCGCTGTCCGTTGGCGGTGACGTACACCTCCGCGAACGGCTCGTTGCTGAAGCGCAGGTTGCCGGTGGTGATCATGCCGTTGTCGATCGCCACGCGCATGCCGACATAGCACTGGAAGTTGGTCTCGCCACAGGAGAGCGCGTTCGGGTCCGTGGAGGGCACGTTGGCGCCGAAGACGACTGGTGCGGGCAGCTTCGCGCCGCGCATCGTGGTCGCCACCGTGGCGTTCTTCAGTTCGGGCAGGTTGAAGTAGTTGTCGACCGTGGCCTCCACGTCGACCAAGTCACCGATCGCTACCGATGGCGCGGACTGCGTGAACACGTAGATGCCGTTGGAGGTGAGGCGGTCGTCGTCGGCGCGGCTGTCCGGCGTCTGCATCGTGAAGCCGGCCGGGCCCACGGCGGTGACGATGTTGCCCTTGGTGGCAACACGCTTGCCGAGCAACGGCGACACCTGCCCGCGACCGGTGACCTGCCAGATCTCGGCGGTGAGCGGAATCTGGTTGAGGATCGCGCCGACCGCGGTGGCCTTGGCCAGCGTGACGCCGCCGGTGGCATCGCTGAGGTTCACACGGAACGCCTTGTCGGGCCCGGCGGCCTTGGCGCCATGCACGTTGACGGTAAGCGTCGTGGCGATCGATCCCGCGGGAATCGTCAGCGTCGTGTCGACCTTATCGTAGTCGCCCGCGGCGGCGGTTGCCGTGTCGTCCGCGGTCACCGCATGCACGGTCACGTCGGCGGAACTGGGCTCACTCAGCGTGATCGCGAACGGCATCGGCACATCGTCGCCGTTGCGCAGGTTCACCGTGGCGTCGGCGATCGACACGCTGGTGCCCTGAACGGTGCAAGGCGAGGTGCTGGCGCGCGGCGCGGTGGGCGCGACCTTGACCCAGTCGGCGGCATTGTTGCCCGTGGACTGCGGCAGCCCGGCGCCGTTCACCTTGCGCCCGTAGCCCTGGTCCGAATTGCCGCTGCCCAGCGACGCCAGCGGCGTGCCCAGCTTGTAGGCGGAACCGGCGCTCAGGCCCACCTGGTCCACGATCGCGCCGTTGGCGTCGAGCACGGCCAGGCCACCGTCATCGGTGAAGCCGGTGGCATAGGTGAGATCGGGGGTAATGGTACCGGAGTAGCCCGACGCGGCCTTGTTCGCCAGCAGCAGGAAGCAGCCCGGTGCCACGGCGGTGCCGGTGGGGAAGGTGAAGCGCGTCCCGGTGGTGCCGCTCGCGTTGGACGCGTTCACCTTGTAGCCGGAAAGGTCCAGCGCGGCGGTGCCCGTGTTCTGCACCTCTACGAATTCGTCGTTGCCGCCGGCGGGGCCGCGGGCGCGGAACTGGGTGATGGAAAGGTCGGCCGCCTGGAGCGGCAAGACGGCCATGAGGCCTGCCAGCGCCGCCCATGAGGCGCGCCGTGACGTGGTCAAACGCATTCGATTGTCCCCTCGAGTCGTTGAGTAGTACGCGACCCACAGCGTCATGCGTGTCCTCGCACGACGTTCCCCCTGCGAAGGCCCGTATCCCTAGTGTGACGCCATTTTATGACAACGGCATGCACGGCTACGGATAGCCGTGGATCAGCTCGTGTTTAACGGGGAGGGGTTTCGGGAAGGGCGGGGTGGCGCGGTCAGGTCTTCTGCTTGGTCCCGAAGATCTTGTCGCCGGCATCGCCCAGCCCCGGCAGGATGTAGCCCAGCTCGTTCAACCGCTCGTCGATGCAGGCCACGTAGATCTCGATGTCCGGATGCGCTGCTTCGATGCGCTTGAGCCCTTCGGGCGCGGCAACCAGGAACAGGCCCTTGATCCGCTTCGCGCCGGCCGCCTTGAGCATGTCCACGGTAGCCACCAGCGTGCCGGCGGTGGCGAGCATGGGATCGACGATGATCGCCGTGCGCTCGTCCATGCCGCCGCTGAGCTTCTCGTAATAGGCCACCGGCTCCAGCGTTTCCTCGTCACGCTGCAGGCCGACCACGCTGACCTTGGCGGCCGGGATCATCTCGAGCACGCCGGTGAGCATGCCCAGGCCCGCGCGCAGGATAGGCACGATGGTGACCTTCTTGCCTTTGATATGGGTGACCTCCACCGGACCCGCCCAGCCCTGGATGGTCTTGGTCTCGGTCTCCATGTCCGCCGTGGCCTCGTACGTCAGCAGCGCCGCCACTTCGGAAGCCAGCTCGCGGAACTCTTTCGTGCTGATGCCCACGACGCGCATGAGGCCCAGCTTGTGCTGGATGAGGGGGTGGCGGACTTCGACGATTTTCATGGGCGGGTGGGGATGGTTAGCGGTGTATGTATTCTTGCATGTTCGTGGCGGGTGGCCGGGGAGGAGGCGCCGGGCGGTCACCCTCTGCGCTCGGGCAGCGGCCACAAGTGGCCGAACTCGCTCAGAGGGTGACCACCCGACACCTCCCTGACGACTGAGGCGCGTTGCCGGGAAAGCAACGCTCGAGGTGTCGCACGGAGCGGCATCTGCAGGGCGGGCCGCACGAGGTCGCCAAAGCTTCGCTTTTTCCCACACATTGCCTCTGTCGTCGCAGAGGTGCTGGGTGGTTACGCTCTGAGCGAGTTCGGCCGCTTGCGGCCGCTGCCCGAGCGCAGAGTGTGACCACCCAGCGCCTCCTCGCCGCGCCCTACGAGCGACTGTGGCTCTGGCTCTGGCTTAGGACGGCAACCGCTATCAAGCAGCCCGCGTCGAAGCCGCCGCCTGACGCCGCGGACCTTCCTTCAGCGCATGGCGGATTTCCTCGATGATGAGGTCCACCTCGGCGCTGGTGACGCGGAAGTGCGGGGTGAAACGCAGCGAATTGGCTCCACCGTGGATGACGCCCACGCCACGCTCGCGCATGTATTCCTCGGTGGAACCTTCGCCGTAGCACTTGAACTCGTGCGCCAGCTCGCAGGAGAACAGCAGGCCCGTGCCCTGCACCTTGGTGATAAGGCCGCCCAGTTCGGTCTTCAGGCCTTCCAGCTTCTGCACGAACTCGCGACCGCGGGCGCGGATGTTCTCGCGTACCTCGTCGGTCAACTCGGCCATGGTGGCCACGGCGACATCGAGCGCGCGCGGGTTGGCGGTCATCGTGTTGCCGTAGATGCCCTTGCGGTAGAGGTCGGCGGTGGCCTCGGTGACGGCCAGCACGGACAAGGGGTACTGGCCCGCGTTGAGCGCCTTGGAGAAGGTTTCCATGTCCGGCGCGTCCAGCGACTCGAAGCCGGGATAGTCGACGATGGAAAGCACGCCGTGCGCACGCAGGCCGGCCTGGATCGAATCGACCAGCAGCAACGTGCCGTGCGCATGGGTGAGCTCGCGCGCGGCGGCATAGAAATCGGGCGTGAGCGCGCGGCCCGGATCGCCTTCGCCCATCACCGGCTCGAGGAACATCGCCTCGATGAACCAGCCCTGGCGGTCGGCTTCGGCGAACGCGGCGCGCAGTTGCGCCACGTCGTAGGGCTCCACCGTGACCAGTGTGTCCTCGTTGCGGAAGCTGGCCAGGTGCTGCTGGTAGTTGCGGCGCGAGGAATCGGAATACAGTGCCGGGCGCTCGGTGCGGCCGTGGAACGCGCCCTTGACCGCCAGGCGCTTGATGGTGCGACCGGCGTGGCGTGCGCCCGGGTCGGTCATCATGCGGGCGTTGACGTCGGCGATGCGGCCGGCCAGCGTCACCGACTCGGAACCGGAGTTCAGGCACAGGAAACGGGTGTACGGGCTGCCGCCACGCGTGTGGCCCAGTTCCCGGCGCAGCGCGTCGGACAGGCGCACCTGGGCGACGTTGGCGGTCATCACGTTGGCCATGACCTGCGGACGCGACATCGCGTCGATGATCGCCTGCGGGTTGTGGCCGAAGCCGAGCATGCCGTAGCCGCCGTTGTCGTGCACCACGGCGCCCTTGAGCGTCACCACCCACGGGCCGCGCGCGGCAGCCGGCACATAGGGGTTGAGGCCGTCGTCCGGATAGAAGTTGACCAGGCTGGCCTGCAACTGGTGGATCTGCGCCACTTCGTCCAGTCGCAGGAAGTCGGCCATGTCGGCGCGCAGCGCACGGTGATAGGCCACGGCATCCTCGATCGCCTGCACCAGCGCGGGATCGGTGGCGGCGAAGCGGGAAACCACCGTGTCGGGGAGGCCCCGCGTGCGCGCGGCACCACCGAAGTCGCGAAGCTCATGCAGAAGACCGATCACGTCCATAACCCACTCCTGGTACTTGTCGCACTGGATGACGCGGCGCTGCCGCTAAGTATCTATATGTAAAGGGTTTAATGAGCCAGCATAGCATGCGGCTTTTTGCCCCGTAACCCCCGGGTGACGCTTGTCACATCCGCACAATGACGCAAGCGACTGCCGTCAAGGGGTTGCCGCGGAATATGGTGCGACGCAAGGGAGGACACTCATGAACAACGACACCTGCATTGCACGTCTGGATCGCGTCGGCAAACGCTACGGCAACGTCGTCGCGCTCGACGGCATCGATCTTTCCATCCACCGGGGTGAGGTACTGGCGCTGCTCGGTCCCAACGGCGCAGGCAAGAGCACCAGCATCGGCTTGCTGCTGGGCCTGATCCGCGCCGACAGCGGTACGGCCAGCCTGTTCGGTCGCGATCCCCAGGACATCCAGGCGCGTCGACGCATCGGCGTGATGCTGCAGTCGGCCAGCCTGCCACCCACGCTGAAGCTGCGCGAACTGCTGACCCTCACCGCCAGCTACTACCCCGAACCACGCGGCATCGCCGAGTGCGCCGCACTGGCTGGGATCACGGACCTGATGGGTCGCAAATACGCAGACCTGTCCGGCGGCCAGCAGCGTCGTGCGCAGTTCGCCATGGCCCTGGTCGGGCGCCCCGAGATCCTGTTCCTCGACGAGCCGACGGTCGGCATGGACATCGCGTCGCGGCAATCGCTGTGGTCGTCCATCCGCACACTGGTCGCTGGCGGCTGCGCCGTGGTTCTGACCACGCACTACCTCGAGGAAGCCGAAGCGCTGGCCGACCGCGTCTGCGTGGTGGCTCGCGGCAAGGTCATCTCCGAAGGCAGCGTCGATGCGCTGCGTGCCCATGTGGCGGTGCGTCGCGTCCGCTGTATCACCCGCACGGATATCGCCACCGTGTCCGCCTGGCCGGGTGTTACCTCCGTCGAGCTGCAACACGGTCGCCTGAGCCTCGCCACCGCCGATGCCGAGAGCATCGTGCGCCGGCTGCTTGCCGCCGACGACGGACTGTCCGAACTGGAAGTGCAGCGCGCCGGCCTGGCCGAGGCGTTCGCCGAAATCACCCGTGAAGCCGAGACCGGCGCCATGGCCCGGGAGGCCGCATGAACACCATCGAGAGCATCGCCGCGCCGGTCATGAGCGGTCGCCGTGTCGTCAACGCCTATGTGCAGGAAGCGAAGGCGGAATGCCTGCGCTACCTGCGCAACCCGGGTTTCCTCCTGCCGACCCTGCTGTTTCCGTCGGTGTTCTACATCATGTTCGGGATATTCCTGTCCCATGCGAACAGCGCCGACGCGCCGCGTTACCTGCTGGCGTCGTACGGCACCTTCGGCGTGATGGCGCCCGGTCTGTTCGGCTTCGGCGTGTCGCTGGCGCTGGAGCGCGACTCGGGCCTGCTGACGCTGAAACGCGCCTTGCCGATGCCGCCGGGTGCCTACCTGCTCGGCAAGATGTGCATGGCCATGCTGGTCGCCGCCATCATCTCGATCATCCTGATGAGCCTGGCCACCTTCGTGGCGGGGGTGTCGCTGCCGGTGTCGCGTCTTGCCGCGTTCTTCGTCCTGGAAGTGCTGGGCGTGCTGCCGTTCTGCGCGCTGGGCCTGCTGATCGGCACGCTGGTGAAAGGGCAGGGCGCGCCGGGCGTGGTGAACCTCATCTACCTGCCCATGGCCTTCCTGTCCGGCCTGTGGATCCCGCTGCCGGTGCTGCCCGCGTTCCTGCAGTCGATCGCGCCGCTGTGGCCGGCCTACCACCTCGACCGCCTGGCCCTGTCCGTGGTGGGCCTGGGCGACGGCGGCAACGCGATCCATGTGGGCGTGCTGGCCGCCTTCACCGGCGCCTTCCTCTGGCTGGCGGCACGCCGCCTGCGCCGGCACGGTTGAAGTAGCATGAACGCCCGCCTGTCTTCGGATGCCCGCATGCCCCGCTCGTGGTTCACGCCGACGCCAGATTCGCTCTGGAACCGCTTCCGCGACAAGCCGCGCCTGCGCCTTGCCAGCCTGTTCCATCTGGTCTGGACGGTGTACGTGTTCGGCGACCTGGTGTTCGCCAAGACGCTGGAGCCGCACTGGTGGCTGGTCACCGGCATCTCGTTTCCCGTGTTCCTCGTGATCTACGTGCTCGCATATACGCAGTCGCTGCGCCTGACGCCGTGGTTCGCCGCGGCGTCGGCACTGCTCGGCTTCGCGGTCATGGACGTCAACGCCAGTGCGTGCGGTTGCTACGTGATCTACGCCTGCGCCATCGTCGGCTTCGAGGGATCGCCGCGTCGATCCCTGAGCGGCATGGGCGCCATCCTGGGCAGCTTCGTGCTGGTGGCCTACCTGCTGCACGACTGGCCGCCGGCCATCATCGCTGGCTTGAGTTTGATCGCGCTGTGCGTGGGGGCGATCAACGTCATCTACCGTTTCAACGCGCAGCGCGATGCCGAACTGAAACTGTCCCACGACGAGGTGCGCCGACTGGCGGCGATGGCCGAGCGCGAGCGTATCGGCCGCGACCTGCACGACCTGCTCGGTCACACCCTTTCGCTGATCACGCTGAAACTGGAGCTGTCCCGGCGCCTGCTGGATCGCGACGAGGCAGCCGCGCGACGGGAAATGGAAGAAGCCGAACAGGTGGCGCGGCATGCGCTGGCGGAAGTGCGCTCGGCGGTGACCGGCATCCGTGCGTCGGGCCTGGCCGCGGAACTGGCGTCGGCGCGCCTGTTGTTGAACGCGTCGATGGTCGGCTTCGAATACACCAGCGAGCTGCCCGTGCTGCCCGAGCGGATCGAGTCCGAACTGGCCCTCATCCTGCGCGAGGCGATCACCAATGTGCATCGCCACGCGCGGGCATCCACCGCGGAAGCGCATGTCGGGATCGAGGGCAGGACGCTGGTGCTCACCGTCACGGACGACGGCAAGGGGGGCGTCGGTGACGAAGGCAACGGTATCTGCGGTATGCGCGAGCGCGTGCGCAAGCTGGGCGGGTCCATCGGTTTCGAATCCGTCCGTGCGCAAGGCACGCGGGTGCGCATCGCGATCCCGCTGACACCCGCCGATCGGCTGGCGGCGCCGCCACGCGGCGAGCTGCCCACCGATGCCGGAATCGCCACGTGACATCTTCATGCCGCGACCTGCACGTCACCCATATCCATCGTCATTCGCGTGCCACGGAGGCATGTGTGGTCATCACCCGGAACCAGGAGGCTTTCTCGATGCGCATCACGGACAACGGCTACGGCGGTCTGCCGGCACGCGGCATGCTGGAGCACACGGCATGATCCGGGTGCTGCTGGCCGAGGACCAGGCCATGGTCCGGGGTGCCTTGTCCGCCTTGCTGGGCCTGGAATCCGATATCGAGATGCTGGGTACGGCCGCCGATGGCGAAACCGCCTGGCGTGAACTGCAGCGGCTCGAGCCCGACGTGCTGGTCACCGACATCGAAATGCCCGGCCTGACCGGGCTGGAGATCGCGCAGCGCGTGCATCGGCAGGAACTGCCGATCAAGGTGGTCATCGTGACCACGTTCGCGCGGCCCGGCTTCCTGCGCCGCGCCTTGGACGCAGGCGTCAGCGGTTACCTGCTGAAGGATGCCCCGGCCGAGAACCTGGCCGAGGCGCTGCGCAAGGTGCATCGCGGCGGTCGCGCCATCGATCCGCAACTGGCACTGGAAGCCTGGTCGGATGCCGATCCCCTGAACGATCGCGAGCGGCAGGTACTGCGCCTGGCCGGCGAGGGTCAGGCGGCCGGTGACATCGGCGTGCAACTGAACCTGTCGCATGGCACGGTGCGCAACTACCTTTCCGAAGCGATCGGCAAGCTCGGTGCGGCCAACCGTATCGAGGCCTATCGGCTGGCCCGGCAGAAGGGTTGGTTGTAAGCGACGCAACGCAAGACGGTTAGAATGACGGCTTGCGCTTCCACGGCGCCAGGGAACCGAAACGGATGCATGCCCCGATGCCGCCAGTCCGCCGTGACGCCCGTCGACGTTCGATTCGTCGCTTGCGCTGGGCCGTGGCCGTGTCGTTTGCGTTGATCGCGTCCGCATGCCGCCATGCGGAGGCGCCGCTCACCCACGACGCCTATATCTGGCAGCGGCAGTGGACACCGTCGCTGGGCGCGTCGGTCATGGCCTCGCGCGATCTGGTCAGCGACTGGCGCGTGCTTGTCGCCCAGGCAGACCGCGACGGCACGTTCCACGCGTTCGCGCCCGACCGCGCGGCCCTGGCCGCCAGCGGACGCCCGGCGATCCTGGTCGTGCGCATCGACGGGCGGCTTGCCCGGCTGGATGAAGCCGGGCTGGTGAGCCGCATCGTCGGCATCGCCCGCGACGCGTCGCTGCCCGCGGCGGCCATCGAGATCGACTACGACTGCCCCACGGCACGCTTGCCCGCGTACACGGCGTTCCTGCGCCGACTCAAGCCCGCCCTGGGCGACACGCCGCTGTCGATCACGGCATTGCCGACCTGGATCGGTTCGGCCGACCTCGACGACCTGCTCGCCGTGCCCGACGCGTCCGTGTTGCAGGTGCATGCCGTGCAGGCGCCGCAGGCGGGCCTGTTCGATCCTGCGGTGGCGCTGGGCTGGATCGACGACTTTGCGCGGCATACGCACAAGCCGTTCCGCGTGGCCTTGCCGACGTACGGCTCGCGGGTGAGCTGGAACGCCGACGGGTCGATGCTCGCCGTGGAAAGCGAGCAGGGCCTGCGGGCCGCCGGCATCGCGGCGTCCGAGCTCTACGCCTCGCCGCTGGCCGTTCGCCGCGTGGTCGATCGGCTGGCCGCGCAGCGTCCCCGTGGCCTGGTCGGCTTCGCCTGGTTCCGGCTGCCCACCGCGGAAGATCGCCGGGCGTGGAGCCTGGCGACGTGGCGAGGTGTCGTCACCGGCCACCTCGACGCAGCGCCCCTGCGTGCCATGCTGCGCCCGGGCAAGGATGGCGCCGCCGCCGATGTCGTGCTGGAAAACACCGGCGGCATCGACATGGCGCCGCCGCTGTCGGTTACCCTGCCGCGTGGCTGCGATGTCGCCGACGGCATCGATGGTTACGTGGTGCATCACACCGGGGATGGTCTCGAGTTGGTGTCGCGGCAGGCACGACCGTTACCCGCACAAGCGCAACGGGCGATCGGCTGGGCACATTGCCCGACCGGTACGCCATCCACCCTTTCCCTCCGCGCTGAAGGAGCGCCGCTTTCATGATGAAGACCCATTCGCTGGCGATCGGCTGCGTGCTGGCCCTGGCCGGCGCGGTCACCTGGGCTTGCGGGCCTTGGTTCCCGACGCAGACGCTGGACGATCGCGCGGCCACGCTGGCCGCCGTGCCGCAGAACACCTTCGCCTTCGAGGCGGCGCACCTGCTGCCGGCCACGGACACGCTGGCCGCCGTGGAGACGGCACCGTTCGACGAGCCGTCGGTCAAGCCGGACCTGCCGGCCGACCAGGCCGAGCGGGTCAAGGCGATCATGGCGTCGGCCGGTGCGGCCGAGGCACTCGATGCCGGCAAGGACCTGCCGGACGACGTACGCCATTACGTAGCGGGCGCGGTCGAGTGGAACCGTGCCACCGCGGCGTGCCCCGCCGCACCGGAAAACGAATACGGCCAGCCGAGCGGCAAGCCGCCGTGTGCGACCTTCGACGCGGCCGCCCTGGCCAGCGCGCAGGCGCAGTTCGAGGCGGTGACGGCATTGCCACCGGAATCATCGAAGGCGCGCGGCGCGTGGGCGGCCTACATGCTGGGCGAGGTGCACGCGCTGCGTGCGGCCGGCGCCACCGGCACACCCGCTTTCGCGACGGAGCGCGCCGCGGCGGCGAAAGCGTTCCAGGACACCCGGGCCCGCGTCCTCGCAGGCGCGTCCGATGCCCAGGGCCTTGCCGTGGCCAGTTTCGGCGAGGAAGCGCGCCTGAGCCTGTATACCGGCGACACCGCCTGCCTGTGGGTCGACATGGTCAAGGGCGAGGACTGCGTGGCGCAACTGGCGCCCACTGACCTCAAACACGCCATCGCGCTGTATGCGGCCCAGGCCGGGCACGGATCACGCGGCGCGGTGGAATCGCTGGCGGCGATCGCCGGCGCGGTGCTGGCCGTGCCCGAGCAGGCGCAGGCGCTGGTGGAGGGTCCGGTGTCGCAGCGGTTGCTGGTCACCTACGCGCTGGCCAGGGTGGCCCCGCAGTCCACGGACGGCAAGCCCGATCCCGTGCTCGGTGCCTTGCTCGATGCGATCGACAAGGCCGGCCCGGACAAGGTGGCAGCGGCCGATCGCCTGGCCTCCCTCACCTACGAGCTGGGCCGCTACGACGCCGCGCAGGCGTTGCTGGCGCATGCGGACGGTCCGCTGGCCAGCTGGGTGCGCGCCAAGCTGGCCCTGCGCCGGGGCGATCGCAACGCGGCAGCCCAGGCCTATGCGGAGGCGGCCAAGGCGTTCCCGCGCGCGGACGATCCGAAGGCCTCGCTGGAGCCCGGCAGCGTCCATCAACTGATGGGTGAGCGCGGCGTGCTCGCGCTGTCCCGTGGCGACTACGTGGAAGCCATGACGCGCATGTTCGAAGCGTCCAACGCGGTCGGCGGCGACGGCAATGTCGTCGACGAGGATGGCGAGAGCGCAGGCGCGGGCTACGGCAACGACACGATGTACATCGGCGAGCGCGTGCTCACCGTCGATGAACTGAAGACGTTCGTGGACGCCAACGTACCCACGGCATCGGCGGCGCCCAAGGCCGACGACAAGGACGTGACGGCGGCCTCACTGCTGTTCGGCGACCGCCTGCGCTGGATGCTGGCGCGCCGGCTCATGCGCGCCGGGCGCTTCGACGACGCGTTGGCCTATTTCCCGGCGGGCGTGGACAAGCGCTACGCCGAGGTGGACCTGCGTGCCACGGCCAAGGCCTATGCCGACGACGTGCACGACGGCGACCATCGCTGGACGGATATCGGCAAGGCCGAAGCCCGCTTCGCCGCGGCGACGGTCGCGCGCGACCACGGCATGGAGATCCTCGGCTTCGAACAGGCCCCGGATTTCGCGGACAACGGCGGCGTGTTCCAGGGCGGGAGCGGCCAGTCGGCCGCGACGCTCAAGGGCGACCTGGTGACCGCCGGCGAGCGGCAACGTTTTGCCGACAGCAACGCACAGCCCGATCGTCGCTTCCACTACCGCTACGTGGCAGCCGACCACGCCGCGGCAGCGGCGGACCTGTTGCCGCCGCGCTCGCAGGCGTTCGCGGCCACGCTGTGCATGGCCACCCGCTGGATGCGCGAGGGTCCGCCCGATTACGACGAGGCCGCCGATGGCGAAGCGGATAAACCGCTCAACGAACGGTCGCGCCGTGCCCGCATCTATTACGAGCGCTACGTGAAGCAGGGGCCGCATGTCGCGTGGGCCGACAACTTCGGCATGAACTGCGAGCCGCCGAACTTCGATCGGGCGCGTGAACTCAAGCGTGCGCAGCAGGTAAGGGCGGTCAAGCAGTTCGTGCGCAAGCACCTGGTGATCGAGATCGTCGTGCTCGTCGCGCTGGTGGCGGCCATCGGTGCCCTGATCGTCCGCCGGCGCCGCCGCCGGACGGTGGCCTGAACGGCCGGGAGCGGGATGGGGGATAATCCCCACCCGCTCCCGATGCCGTACCCGCCGTGAAGAAATCCGATTTCGACTTCGACCTTCCGCCCGACCTGATCGCCCAGGCGCCGCTGGCGCGGCGCTCGGGCAGCCGCCTGCTGGTGGTGGACGTGGCGGCGCACAGCAAGAAGGATCGCAAGTTCGACGAACTGCCCGAGATGGTTCGCCCGGGCGACCTGCTGGTGTTCAACGATACCCGCGTGCTGCCGGCCCGCCTGCACGGCCGCAAGGAGTCGGGCGGCGCGGTGGAGATCCTGATCGAGCGTGTCACCGGTGCGCACGAGGCGCGGGCCCAGCTCGGCGTCAGCAAGAAGCCGAAGGAGGGCGGCCGTATCGAGCTGGCCGACGGCAGCATGGTGACCGTGCTGGGACGCGACGGCGAGTTCTTCCTGCTGCGCTTCGGCGCGGACGAGCCGCTGGAGCGGCTGCTGTCGCGCCTGGGCGAGATGCCGTTGCCGCCGTACATCGAGCGCAGCGCCGATCAGTCCGACATGGAGCGCTACCAGACCGTGTTCGCGCGCGAGCCGGGTGCCGTCGCCGCGCCCACCGCCGGCCTGCACTTCGACGAGCACCTGCTGCAGCGCCTGCGCGACGCCGGCGTGGACATGGGCTACGTCACCCTGCACGTGGGTGCCGGCACGTTCCAGCCCATGCGTGCGGAGGATGTGCGTGACCATGTCATGCACCGCGAATGGCTGAACGTGGGTGCCGCGTTGGTGGAGAAGATCCGCGCCACGCGGGCGGCGGGTGGTCGGGTGATCGCGGTGGGCACCACGGTGGTGCGGGCGCTGGAAAGCGCCACGGTGGAGGGCGTGCTGCGTCCGTTCGCCGGCGAGACGCAGATATTCATCTTCCCCGGCTACACCATCACCAGCGTCGATGCGCTGATCACCAATTTCCACCTGCCGCAATCGACGCTGCTGATGCTGGTCTCGGCACTGGCGGGGAAGGAAACCATCCTGGATGCCTACCGCTACGCCGTGCTGCAACGCTACCGTTTCTTCTCCTACGGCGACGCGATGCTGATCTACCCGCCGCGCGGCGGCTAGAGTCCCGGCACGCCGTGCGAGAGCTCGCGTGAAACCTCGGCCGCGGCGTCCGCCAGCAGGCGGGCGGTAGCCGTGATGTCGATCCTCGCACCGCGCCGCTCGATAAAGGGCACCGTGAGGGCGCATACCGCATGGTTGCCTTCGATGATCGGTGCCGAGAGATCGGTGACACCATCCACCACTTCGCTGGCGATGCGGGCCAAGCCTGCGGCGCGTACCTTCGCCACCGTCGCGTCCACACGCGCACGGTCCAGCGCCGGATCGTGCGCGGCCATGGTACGCAGCCAGCGCTCGCGGGTGTCGTCGGTCTGCCAGGCCAGCAGCACATAGCCCGATGCGGAATGCGACATGGGGCGACGATGGCCCACGCGTACCACCAGTCCGGTCTCGCCGGGGGGATCGACTCGCGCGATCACCACGATCTGCTCTTGCGAGGGCACCACGAGATGGCACGACTGGTCGATGCCGTCGGCCAGCCGGTGCATCACCGGCATCGCGGTTTCGATCAGGTTCCTGACCGGCGGTTGTTCCATGCCCAGCCGGAACAGGCGCGGCGTGAGCGAGTAGGCTCCTTCGCCGTCGGGTCGGGCGATATAGTCGCGTTCCTCGAGCACCTGGAGCATGCGGAAGATCTCGCCGCGCGAGCGTCCCACGCCTTCGGAGATCTCGGCGATGGATAACGGCTGGGTCGCACGGGCGAGCAGTTCGAGGATGTCGAGGCCCTTGTCCAGGGCAGGGGCGCGATACTTCGGCGAATCGGCAGGGGGCATGGCATTCCGTGGCATGGGCAGAAACGGTGCAACGCAAGTCTAGCGTGTGGCTGCGTGCGGGCGTGTATATACATCGATACCGGCGTGCCATGCTGCAGCGCAGCTTGTTATGCTGGTGAATAATAAGTTCATATTTGCACATCCCGCGTTCCGGGCCATGTCAGCGGAGACATCGCATGCAGCAGCACACGCCGATCACGGCGACCCCGACGCGCGCCCTGGCGCGAGCCCCGCTGTTCCCGCTCGTGCTGATCGTCAGCCTGTTCTTTCTCTGGGGCGTGGCCAACAACCTCAACGATGTGCTGGTGGCCCAGTTCAAGAAAGCGTTCACGCTATCCGACTTCGATGCCGGCCTGGTGCAGAGCGCCTTCTATCTCGGCTATTTCCTCGTGGCGCTGCCGGCCGGCATGTTCATGCGGCGCTTCGGCTATAAACCGGCCGTGGTGTTCGGCTTGCTGCTGTACGGCGCCGGCGCCTTGCTGTTCTGGCCCGCCGCGGCCACGGCCACCTACGGCACCTTCCTTGTCGGCCTGTTCGTGATCGCCGCCGGGCTGGCCTTCCTGGAAACCTCCGCCAATCCCTACGTGACGCTGCTGGGCCCACGCGAGTCGGCCGCCTCCCGGCTCAACCTCGCGCAGGCATTCAATCCACTGGGTTCGATCACCGGTGTGCTGATCGGGCAGCACTTCATCTTCAGCGGCGTGGAACGCTCGCCCGAGCAGTTGGCCGCCATGGATGCCGCGGCGCACCTGGCCTACATGAAGAGCGAAGCGGCGGCCGTGCAGATGCCCTACCTGGTGATCGGGCTGGGTGTCATCGCCTGGGCGGCGCTCATCGCCATCACCCGTTTCCCGCGCACCTCGGTCGACGCATCGGAGTCGGCAGGACCGGTGGATCGCGGTGTGCTCGGTCGCCTGCTGCGTGACGGTCGCTTCATGTCGGCCGTGGTCGCCCAGTTCTTCTACGTCGGTGCCCAGGTGGCCGTCTTCAGCTACATGATCCGCTATGCCCAGGCCACCATGCCGGGCACCATGGACAAGGCGGCGGCCAACTACATCACTGCCGCGCTGTTGTGCTTCATGGCGGGGCGCTTTGCCGGCGCCGCCATCATGAAGTACCTGCGTCCGGCGCATGTGCTGCGCACGTTCGCGCTGACCAACGTGGTGCTGGCGGCGGTGGCTGCCTTCGTGCCCGGCCACGTCGGCATCTACGCGCTGGTGGCTTCCAGTTTCTTCATGTCGATCATGTACCCGACCATCTTCGCGCTGGGCGTGGAGGGCCGTGGCGACACGGAACGCAAGTTCGGCGCTTCGTTGCTGGTCATGGCCATCGTCGGCGGAGCCGTGGTCACGGCCGTCATGGGCGCCACGTCGGATCGCCTGGGCATCGCCCACGCCATGCTGGTGCCGATGCTGTGCTTCGTCGCCATCTTCCTGTTCGCCTGGCGGCGCACGGCGGCCAGGGGCGTGGTCGCATGAACTGGCAATGCCTCGCGCTGGACCTGCACGACGATCCCGCGTCGATCGCCGAATACGAGCGCTGGCACCGGGCCGAATTCATCTGGCCCGAAGTGGTGGCGTCCATCCGCACGGCCGGCATCCTCGACATGCAGATATTCCGCACGGGCAACCGGCTGGTGATGCTAATGCGTGTCGGGCCGGATTTCGATGGCGCGGCGAAGGCCGCGGCCGATGCCGCCAGCGAGCGCGTGCAAGCGTGGGAAGCGCTGATGTCGACGTTCCAGCAGCCGCTACCGTGGGCCGCTGCGGGGCAGAAATGGGTGCCTATGCACCGTATCTTCGACCTGGCGGCCTGCGCGGCTAGCTGAAAGCCGTCTTCCGGCGATCGCGACGGAGGCCGACGCCACGGCGGCGCCGGCCGGGCGTCGGCGTGGTGTCAGGCGCCCGCGACGAGCGGCAGGCTACGCCACACGATCCCATCGGGAAACAGGTGGTCGCGCACCGAGCTCGTGTGCATCTGCGCGGAAAACCCTGGCGCGGACGGCGCACAATAGCGGCCCTGTTCGATGCGCACCGGATCGACGAAGTGCTCGTGCAGGTGGTCGACGAACTCGATGGCGCGATCTTCCTTCTTGCCCGTGATGGCCACGAAATCCGCCATGGCCAGGTGCTGCACCAGTTCGCACAGGCCCACGCCGCCGGCATGCGGAAAGACACGCACACCGAAATGCGCCGCCAGCAGCAGGATCGCCAGGTTGTCGTTGACCCCGCCCACGCGCGCGGCGTCGATCTGGATCAGGTCGACGGCCTCGGCCTGCAGGAGCTGCTTGAACAGCACGCGGTTCTGGCCGTGCTCGCCGGTAGAGATCGGCGTGGGTGCCACCGCGCGGCGGATGGCCGCGTGACCGAGTACGTCGTCGGGGCTGGTGGGTTCTTCCACCCAGGCCAGGCCCACGCTTTCCAGTGGCTTCAGCCAGTCGATGGCGGTGCCTACGTCCCAGCGCTGGTTGGCGTCCACGGCGATGGCGATGTCGGGGCCGACCGTCTCGCGGGCGAGCCGGCAACGGCGGATATCGTCTTCGAGGTGCAGGCCCACCTTCAGCTTGATCGTGCGGAAACCGTCGGCCACCGCCTGGCGTGCCAGGCGCTGCATCTTGGCGTCGCTGTAGCCGAGCCAGCCGGGCGAGGTGGTGTAGGCCGGATAGCCTTCGCTTTCCAGTTGCGCGATGCGCGCCTGCTTGTGCGGCTCGGCCTCACGCAGGATCGCCAGCGCCTGCTCGGGCGTCATCGCATCGGTGAGGTAGCGGAAGTCGATCTGCGCGATGATCTGTTCGGGGCTCATGTCGGCGATGAAACGCCACAGCGGCTTGCCCGCACGGCGCGAGGCGAGGTCCCAGGCGGCGTTGATCACCGCGCCGATGGCCATGTGCATCACGCCTTTCTCGGGGCCCAGCCAGCGCAGCTGCGAATCGCCGTTGAGTTCGCGCGCGAAGTCGCCCAGGTGATCGATCACGCTGTCCAGCGGGCGTCCCACCACCATCGGTTCGAGCGCCGCCAGCGCCGCCGTCTGCACGTCGTTGCCGCGGCCGATGGTGAACACCAGCCCATAGCCCGCCAGGCCATCGGGGCTGTCGGTGCGGATAACCACATAGGCCGCCGAGTAGTCGGGGTCGGGGTTCATCGCATCGGAGCCGTCGTGGTCCAGCGAGGTCGGAAAGCGGACATCGTACGTGTCCAGCGCCGTGATATTCACCATGCGGTCCGGCCTCCTTGGCCGGGAATGTGTGGATCCGTCGAGGAAGGGATCAAGGATGGCGGCCCGGATGCGCCACGACGTCCTGGCGTTGCCGCCCCAGGCCTTCGATGGACAGCTCGATGACATCACCGGGCTTGAGGTAGGTGGGCGGTTTCAGCCCCAGGCCGACGCCCGCCGGCGTGCCGGTGCTGATCACGTCGCCCGGCATGAGAGTCATGTAGCGGCTGATGTAACTGACCAGGTAGGCCACGCCGTAGACCATTGTCCGCGTATTGCCGTGCTGGTAGCGATGGCCGTTGACCTCGAGCCACAGCGAGAGGTTCTGTGGATCGGCCACTTCGTCACGGGTGACCAGCCAGGGGCCGATCGGGCCGAACGTGTCGCAGCTCTTGCCCTTCACCCACTGCCCGCCGTGCTCCAGCTGGAACTCACGCTCGGACAGGTCGTTGATGACGGCGTACCCGGCGACGTGATGCAGGGCATCCTCGGGCGAGACATCGCGTGCCACCTCGCCGATGATCACGCCCAGCTCCACTTCCCAGTCGGTCTTGACCGAGTCGCGGGGGATCACCACCGTATCGTTCGCGCCGCCGATCGCGCTGGTGGCCTTCATGAAGAGCACGGGCTGCTCGGGTACCGGCGCGCCGGTTTCGGCGGCGTGTTCCGCGTAGTTCATGCCGACGCAGATCATCTTGCCGATGCCTGCCACAGGCGTACCGAAGCGCGGCTCGCCCGGGACGAGGGGCAGGGACGTGGGCTCGATGGCGGCCAGACGTGCAAGGGACGCGTTGCCCAGCGTCTCGCCGGCAAGTTCGCCGACAATGCCCGACAGGTCGCGCAGCCGGCCGTCGATATCGATCATGCCGGGTTTTTCGTGCCCGGGTTGTCCATAGCGTACGAGTTTCATGACGGGTTCCTTCAGTTCGACATGCCGCCGTCCACGACGTGGACGGTGCCGGTGGTGAACGACGATTCGTCGGAGGCGAGGTACAGGGCCAGCGCGGCGATCTCCTGCGGGTCGCCCAGCCGGCCCATCGGTTGCCGCTGGGTGAAACCCTGCCAGGCCGCTTCCTCGTCACCACCCAGCGCCCGCACGCGCTCGCCGAGCGACGGCGTCTTCACCGTGCCCGGGCAGATCGCGTTGCAGCGGATACCGCGGGCGACGTAGTCGGCGGCGATGGAGCGGGTGAGGCCGATCACGGCCGCCTTGCTGGTGCCGTAGGCGAAGCGATTGGGCACGCCTTTGATGCTGGACGCGACCGAGGCCATGTTGAGGATGCTGCCGCCGCCCCGTTCCAGCATGCCCGGGAGCACCGCACGGCACGTGTGGAACATGCTGTCCACGTTGATCGCGAACGAGCGGCGCCAGCTGTCGATGTCCGTATCCAGCAGGGTGCCGGCATGCACATAGCCGGCGCAGTTGAACAGGATGTCCAGCGGGCCCGCGTCGGCGACGAGCGCGACGATCGCCGACGCGTCGGTCACATCGAGGCGCTGTGTACGCAGCGTGCCGCGTGCGGCCGAGGGCGTGGCGGCGAGGTGCTCGTCGAGCGCGGCGGCCAGTCCGGCCAGTCCTTGCTCGTCGATATCCGTGGCCAGCACGGTGGCGCCTTCGGCGGCGAAGGCCAGTGCGGTGGCGCGGCCGATGCCGGCGCCGGCAGCGGTGATCAGGGCATGCTTGCCGGCCAGGCGGCCGGAACGGGCGGACGATGTCATGGGGAAGACCTCGATGCGGCGGAGTAGAGAGCGATGGCGTTGTCGCCGAAAACGGCCGACTCGGCATGGGGGGCATGACGCAGCACGCAGGCGCGGGCCACGGTTTTCCAGGCGTCGTAGGTAGCGCGCGTGGTGACCACCGGCCAGTCGCTGCCCCAGATGAGGCGCGAGCCGCCGAACGTCTCGAACAGGTGGCCGACGTAGGGTTCCAGCGCGCGCGGGTCCGCGACGGCACCGGTGCGGTCGAGCAGGCCGGAGAACTTGCAGTGCACATCCGGCATCTGCGCCAGTCGCGCGATAGCGCCGGCCCATTCGGCAAAGCCGCCGCCGGTGATGTCCGGCTTGGCCGCATGGTCGATCACCGTGCGCAGGCCCGGATGCCGGGCCAGTCGCGTCGACAGCGTGCGCAGGTGGCGACCGTCTACCAGGGCCTCGAAGACCAGGTCGCGGTCGCGCAGGTGATCGAACGCCCGGTCGAGCCCTGGCGAGGCCAGCCAGGCGACATCGGGAATATCCTGCACCATCGGGCGGATGCCGCAGAGCAGGCCCTGGCCGTCCGCGAGCAGCCAGTCCAGGCGCGCACCGACATCGACCGCTTCCATGTCGATCCAGCCGATGACCCCCAACACCTCGGGCCGTGCGCGGGCCAGTTCGAACAGGAAGCGCGTCTCGCGTTCGTCCGGCGCGGCCTGGACGAGGAAGCAGGCATCCGTCGGCGCGCCGGCATCGTCGGGCAGGAAGGCCGCTTGCAGCGACGGCGGTGCATTCGCCAGCCAGCCGTAATGCAGGCGTGACGGATCCCAGTAATGGCGATGTGCGTCGACGATCATGGCGTGGGCACCCCGGGCGCAAGCAGGCCTTCGTCGATCAACGCCCGCCATGTCGCAGCAGGCACGTCGTCGGAGCGACGCCGCAGCGCGGTGTCCACTTCCGCCACCGAACGCAGGCCGCAGACCACGCTGGCCACGGCGGGATGGGCCAGCGGGAAGTGCAGGGCGGCCGCACCGACGTCCGCGCCCGTGCGCCGGCACACGTCGTAGAAACGCTGCGCGCGCTCGCGTACGGCGGGCGACGCCGGTGCGTAATCGTAGGTAGCGCCGGGATGGTCGGCGTTGCCGAGCAGGCCGGAGTTGTAGGGACCGGCCACCAGGATGGCCACGTCGTCGGCCTGGGCCTTCGCCATCACGCGCATGCTGGCGGTCTGTTCGAACAGCGTGTAACGACCGGCCAGCATGATCGCATCGAGCGGGAAGCGGGCCATGACGTCGAGGCAGACAGCTTCCTCGTTGACCCCGATACCGATGGCGCCGACCGCGCCTTCGTCGCGCAGGCGCGCCATTTCCGGCAGCGCTTCGTCGAGGGCCTGTGCCAGTACCTCGGCATGCCGCGGGCCATGCGTCAGCGCGCCGATGTCGTGCAGGAAAAGGATATCAATGCGATCGGTGCGCAGGCGACGCAGGCTTGCCTCGAAGCTGCGACGCACGCCGTCGCGGCTGTAGTCGAAACGCGCGACGCGACCGTCCACGGCAAAGCCGTCCTGGTCGCCGTGGCGGCCGGAAGCATCCTCGACCAGCCGGCCCACCTTGGTCGACAGCCCGTAGCTGTCGCGCGGCAGATCGGCCAGCGCCTCGCCGATACGGCTTTCGCTGAGGCCGAAGCCGTAATAGGGCGCGGTATCGAAGTGGCGGATGCCACCCTCCCACGCCTGCCGGAGGGTTCGCAGCGCCTCGGCCTCGTCCACCTCGGTGTAGAGGTTGCCCACCGGTGCGCCACCGAAGGCCAGCGACGAAAGCGTGGCGCAACGGGCGGGCGGCACAGTGGCGGTCGGGCTCGCGGACGGCAGCGGCATGGGGGCTCCAGGGAAACACACGGCAGACGGTATCGCCTGCACAGGTATAAATACTACGTTTATAGGTGAACCCGTGTACAGGTGACGGCGCGATGAAATTTTTGTTGCAGCGCAACTTGAATCGTGCGAAACATATCTGAATACTGCGTTCGCCAGTGAACGGATGGTAGGTAGCGACACACCAGGGATGACAACGTTGTCGGCGAGGGGTCGATGACGCGTGCCACGAATACATGGGCTGTTAGCCCGCGCCGTCGCCGACGGTTGCGGTTCCGTACGGACGAAGCGCACTGCCTGCCGGGCGGATCGCCAGCATCCGGAATAAGAAGAGTTTGGGGGAGAACATCCGCATGACCATCAACAAGACCCTGCTGTGCGCCAGCATCCTTTGTGCATTCGCCGCCGCGGCGCACGCCCAGGACACCACGACTCCCCCCGCCGCGCCCGCCAGCGCGCCCGCGGACCCGAACAAGCCGGATGCGGCCAAGACCGCCCAGGAACGCGCCGCTGAAAAGCAGGCTGCGACGCTGCAGGCCGTGACCGTCACCGGTTACCGCGGCAGCCTGGAGAAGGCGATCGACATCAAGCGCAACGCCAACGCCGTGGTGGATGCGATCAGCGCGACCGACATCGGCAAGTTCCCGGATACCAACGCGGCCGAGTCGCTGTCGCACCTGCCGGGCATCACGGTGGACCGGCAGTTCGGCGAAGGCGAGAAGATCAGCGTCAACGGCACCGACGCCGCGCTCAACCGCGTGTTGCTGAACGGCCAGACCATCGCCTCGGGCGACTGGGGCGGCAACCCGACCGACACCAGCGGCCGCACGTTCAACTATTCGCTGCTGTCGCCCGAGATCATCGGCAACATGCAGGTGTACAAGTCGCCCGAAGCGCACATCGACGAAGGCAGCATCGGCGGCACGGTCATCATCCAGACGCGCAAGCCGCTGGACCTGCCGGCCAACACGCTGCGCGGCTCGCTCGGCTACAACTACAACGACCGTTCCGCGCAGGGCAACCCGCGCGCCTCGGCGCTGTGGAGCTGGAAGAACGACGACAGCACGCTCGGCTTCCTGACCAGCGTCACGCACGACAAGGAAAACCTGTCGCGCGCCGGTATCGAATTCTTCGGCTACACCACGGGCGACAAGATCACCAGCAACCCCACGGTGACCGGCGACCCGAACTACGCCAATTCCAAGATCCCGGTGGGCATCAACAGCGACTACTTCCAGCAGACCCGTGAGCGCAACGGCCTGCAGTCCACGTTGCAGTGGCGCCCGGACGATCACAACGAATTCAACCTGACCGGCCTGTACGTCAAGGGTAAATACAACAACTTCAGCGAGGCGCGCTATGTGTGCCCGGGTTGTAGCGACCTGGACAAGCTGACCAGCATCACCAACAGCAACGGCTACATCACCAACGGCGTGGTGACGCCCAACGCCGCCGCCAAGGTGCCACAGCCTTACGCCGAGCTGGATGCCAACTACCGCAAGACGGAAGTCTCCACCAAGAGCATCAACCTGCGCCACGATTTCACCGGCGACGAGTGGCAGTTCACCAGCCAGGTGGGCTACACCAGCGCCAGCGGCGGCAAGGATCCCGAGTACCTGATGAAGTACCTGCTGAAGAACGGCGGCTACAACTTCGGCTACGACGGCCGCAACACCAGCACCAACTACGACAACGGCTCGGCCGCCAACTGGGGCCTGCCGGGTTCGCCGGCCAACTCGCCCCCGGGCGACCCGACCCTGCCGGGCCAGAACCAGGCCGGTGGCATCTACTACGAGCAGACCACCGACCGCGAGCGTTACGCGCAGTTCGACGCGCTGCGCGACCTGTCGTGGGGCCCGATCAACCAGATCGAAATGGGCGTGAAGTACACCAACCATTTCAACGGCACGCAGTCGCGCGGCAACCGCATCAACACCACCGATCCGGTGTCGTTGACGGACTTCGATCCGGGTTCCACCCCCAGCGGCCTGTACGACGGCCTGCACGCCAGCGGCAACATGACCGACTGGGCCACGGCCAGCCAGAGCAGCGTGGTCAACTACCTGAAGTCGCAGCCGCAGGGCCCGTACACCATCAACTACCCGTCGATCTTCGGCGTGGCGGAGATCACCAAGGACGCCTACCTGCAGCTGGACTTCGAATCCGGCAAGTGGCGCGGTAATGTCGGCGTGCGTTATGTCGACACCAAGGACACTTCCAACTACTACGTGAACAACAACGGCGGCACGTACAGCGCCGTGTCGAACACCACGCACTACTACAAGCCGCTGCCCTCGCTCAACGTCGCTTACGACCTGGACGAGGACAAGGTGCTGCGTGCGTCGATCGCCAAGGTGATCGCCCGCCCGCGTTACGGTGACCTCGCCGGTGCCACGTCGCTCAACGGCGCATCCACGGGCAACTTCACCGCCAGCGCCGGCAACCCGGACCTGAAGCCCTACCAGTCGACCAACTTCGACGTGTCGGCGGAGTGGTATTTCGCCCCGGCCAGCCTGCTCTCGGTCGAAGGCTTCGTGCGCAAGATCGACAGCTATATCGTGACGACCACCAGCGAGCGCTCGCTGACCGATCCGACCACGGGTCAGACCAACCTGTACCAGGTGACCTCCCCGGTCAACGCGTCCAACGCCAAGGTCTCGGGGCTGTCTCTGATCTACCAGCAGGACCTGGGCTACGGCTTCGGCATCCAGACCAACTACACGTACAGCAAGGCCACCACGCAGACCCAGGCCGATGGCGGCAAGCTCAACCTGCCGTACCTGTCCAAGAACACGGTCAACATCATCCCTTACTACGAGCACGGTCCGTGGTCGGCGCGCATCAACTATAGCCGCCGTTCCCCGTACTTCACCCAGGTGGGTCGCCTGAATTCCAACGTGTTCGCCGATGCGTACAAGGAACTGGACCTGAGCGCGTCCTACCAGGTCAACGAATGGATGGGCGTCACGCTGAGCGCGACCAACCTGCTGGATTCGACGTACTACCAGTACGCCGACATCAAGTACGCTCCGATCGGTGAGTACAAGAGCGGCCGTACGTACTCGATGACCCTGAACTTCAAGCTTTAGCGCGCTACCGGCGGCGATCGTCTCCCTGCGGCGCCGCCGGGTTTTTTTACGGAACGAGGAGTGCTTTCGATGGTGCGACGATCCCTGGTCCCCCTCATGGTGGCGGCGCTGGCGTTCGGTGCCGCCCATGCGGGCGAAGCGACGGCGCCCACCGCCGGCACCGTGTCCCCGCAGGTACAGGACCTGCGCTGGCAGCAGGCCACCGCCCGGTTCGCCCCGGCGCGCAAGGCCATCCTCGATCATGTCGGTACCGACGTCGCCAAGGGCCCGTTCCGGCCCGACTGGGCTTCGTTGAAGGGCTACCGCTCGCCCGCCTGGTACGACGACGCCAAGTTCGGCATCTTCATCCATTGGGGCGTCTACTCGGTGCCGGCCTTCGGCAGCGAGTGGTATTCGCGCAACATGTACCAGCAGGGCACCAAGGAATTCGCGCACCACGTGGCCACCTATGGCCCGCAGTCGCGTTTCGGCTACAAGGATTTCGTGCCGATGTTCAAGGCGGAGCAGTTCGATCCGGACGCCTGGGCGGCGCTGTTCCGTGAGGCGGGGGCGCGCTACGTGGTGCCCGTGGCCGAGCACCACGACGGCTTCGCCATGTACGACTCGAAGCTGTCCGAGTGGACGGCGGTGCAGAAGGGCCCGAAACGCGACGTCATCGGCCTGCTGGCCAAGGCGATCCGTGCGCAGGGCATGCGCTTCGGCGTGTCGTCCCACCGGGCCGAGCACGACTGGTTCTTCGATGGCGGTCGCCACTTCGATTCAGACGTGAACGATCCCGCCAATGCCGGGCTCTACGGGCCGGCGGTGGACCACCTCAGCAAGGACGACCAGAACCTGGCCGACGATTGGACCTTCGTCTCGCAGGCCTGGCTGGACGACTGGCTGGCCCGCACGGCGGAGCTGATCGACGATTACCACCCGGACATCATCTACTTCGACTGGTGGATCGGTCACCCGACCTTCCGCAACACGCTGCCCACCCTGTTGTCGTACTACTACAACCAGGGCGCGAAACGCGACGGCGTGGTGGTCAACTACAAGCTGGGCGACTTCCCCGAGGGCGCCGGCACGCTGGATATCGAGCGCGGGCAGCTCACCGGCATCCACGCCACGCACTGGCAGACCGACACGTCGGTCAGCGAGGCCTCGTGGGGTTACATCGACCACGACACCTACAAGTCGCCCACGGTCATCATCCACCTGCTGGCGGACGTGGTCTCCAAGAACGGCAACCTGATGCTCAACATCGGTCCGCGCGCGGACGGCACGATCCCGCAGGGCGCGCAGGATACGTTGCGCGGCATCGGTGCGTGGCTGAAGGTCAACGGCGAGGCCATCTACGGCAGCAAGCCGTGGCGGGTGTACGGCGAAGGCCCCACCGAGGTCATCGGCGGCACGTTCCAGGACACCAAGACCAAGCCGTTCACCGCGGACGATTTCCGCTTCACCACCGGCAACGGCAAGCTCTACGCGATCGAGCTGGGCTGGCCGGCGGCCGGTAAGGCCACCGTGCACGCGATCAAGCCGACCGACGCCGTGTCGAAGGTCGAGTTGCTGGCGGACGGTAGCAACGTGCCCTTCACCCAGGACGGCACCGGGCTTCACCTGCGGGTTCCCTCCCATCCCGTCGGCAGCGACGCCTACGTGTACCGCATCACGCTGGCCACGCCGACCACCCCCAAGGCCTCCCCATGAATCGCTGGAAACTCCTCATCGTCGCCGGCCTGTTCTGGCTGCCGCTGGCCGCGTTCGCCAAGGCGCCCGTGGCGCTGTTCTACCTGATGGGCACGCAGAAATCGGTGGCCTCGTTCGAGGCGCACGTGGACAAGATCGACCTGCTGGTGCCCACCTGGTACGGCGTGGATGAAAACGGCCTGGTCTCCGGTGGTCCCGACGACTACGTGTTGAAGATCGCCCAGGCACACAAGCTGCCGGTAATGCCCATCGTGTCGGCTGCGGGCGACCGCGCCAAGTTCCACGCGCTGCTCACCAACGAAACCGCGAAGAAGGCGATGATCGCCAGCATGATCGAACAGGCGAAGCTGCACGGCTTCGTCGGCTACCAGTTCGACTTCGAGAACATCGCCTGGACCGATCGCGACGCGCTCACCCTGATCACGCGCCAGACCTACGAGGCGCTGCACAAGAACGGGCTGAAGCTGAGCATGGCCGTGGTCCCCAATGCACCGGGGTATGCGGGGCAGGGCGCCTTCGGCAAGTGGATGTGGGAATACTGGCGCGGCGCGTACGATCTGAAGGAGCTGTCCAAGGTGCTCGACCTGGTCTGCCTGATGACCTACGACCAGCACACGCGCTGGACCACGCCGGGCCCGGTGGCGGGCATGCCCTGGGTGATGGAGCAGCTGCAGTACGCAATCAAGATCGTGCCCAAGGACAAGCTGTCGCTGGGCATCGGCCTGTACGGCTACCGTTGGTTCACCGGCAACCCGGTGGGCGCCGACGGCAAGGAAAACTCGAACATCTCCGGCACCTATATCGATGCCGACGAATCGTTCCCGCTGGCGAAGCAGTTCGGCGTCACCATGCAGTGGGACCCGGTGGAGCACGAGTCGTGGTTCTACTTCTACCGCGACCAGATGCGCGAGTGGGTGTTCCTGCCCGATGCCCGCGCCTTCCGCGACCGCTACGACGTGGTCAAGCAATACGGGCTGGAAGGCTTCTGCGCCTGGGTGCTGGGGTCGGAAGACCCGAAGATCTGGGACGAGCTGCCTAACGCGGTGCGTTGACCGCGAACAGCTTGAACTCGCGGATACGCGCCGTGCCCACGGCGGACAGGATGTTCAGACGGACGCGCCGTGCGGTAACCGGCGCGAAGCGATCTATCTTCATGTGACCGATCGCCTGGGCCTGGGCGATGGTTTTCCAGCCGTTGCCGTCCCACACCTGCACCGCATAGCCGTGCACGTTCTGGCCACCGTCCAGCCATTCCATCGTCATGGCGCGGTCGAAGGTGACCTCGCGACCCAGGTCCACCTCCAGCGTGGCGTTGGCCGCCCCGTTCGGTGCGGACCAGAACGTCGACGGATCGCCGTCCAGGGCCGCCGCGGTGTTGGCGTCGGTGGGCGCATGCTGGGCCACCAGGTTGGCCGCATCGCCGTAGCGTGCCTTGAGCGCCTTGCCGAAGTCGGCCAGCCGGCGCACGTCGGCCTCGGGCAACAGGCCATGGGTGTCCGGCGCCACGCCCAGCATCAGCTGGCCGCCGTGGCCGACGCTGCTTTCCCAGTTGTCCATCAGTTCGTCCACGGTCTTCAGCGACGTGCCGAAGTCCGGCCTGGAGCTGTAGAACCAGTGGCCCTTGTGCAGCGGCGTGTCCACTTCCAGGGGCCGCCAGCGAAGCTGTCCGTGGCGGTCGATGACGTTCCAGTTTTCGCCCTGCACCACGCCGTCCTCGTTGCCGACCCAGCGGATGTCGCCGTAGTCGAACAGGGCGACATCGGCGAAGATCATCGCGTTGGTCTGGTAGGTGCGCAGCGTTTCCACGTATCTGGCGAAGTCGTAGACATGCCCCGCGCTGCCGGCGCCGTCCAGCCACCACTCCGTGAGCGGGCCGTAGTGCTGCACCAGTTCTTCCAGCTCGGACAGGTAGTACTTGTCATACGCGGCGGCGTTGGCGTAACGCGGATCGTGTCGGTCCCAGGGGGATAGATAGATGCCGAAGCCCAGGCCGTTCTTCTTCGCCGCGTCGGACGCCATGCGTACCAGGTCGCCCTTGCCGCCCTTCCACGGGCTGGCCTTCACCGAATAATCGGTCTGGTCGGTGGGCCACAGGGCGAAACCGTCATGGTGTTTCGCCACCAGCACCATGTAGCGCACGCCGGCCGCCTTGACCGCGCGCGCCCACTGGTCGGGATCGACCTTGTCGGGGTTGAACACGCTGGGCGACGCGGTGCCGTCGCCCCACTCGCGGTCGAGGAAGGTGTTGGTGCCGAAGTGCACGATGACGCCGAACTCCAGGTCCTGCCAGGCCACCTGCTGCGGCGACGGCTTGACGTCGGTGAACGACTCGGCCGGCGCGATGCCCGGCAGGGCCGCCAGCAGCGCCGTCGCGAGGCAGGTCTTCAGGCGGCGGAACGGAACGGACGTCGACATGGGCAGGCACTCCAGCACAGGCGCAAAAAGTCAGGGTTGTTTGGCGGGGTCGGACCACAGTCGGTGATCGACACCCCTTACGACGGGTTTGTCGCGCGTGTCCAGGTCGAACACCACCACGTCGTTGCGGCCCCGGTGGAACCAGGGGCCGGGCGCGTAGAGATCGTGCTGCGGCCCGATCGACCAGATCCGGCCCAGGTTCACGTCGTTGAGCCACAGGGCACCCTTGCCGAACGCCCGTGTGTCCAGGAACGTGTCGGCCGGCGTGTCGATGTCCACATGACCGCGGTGGAACGCCGGCCCCGCCACCGGGGCGGTCGTCCAGCCGCGCAGCGTGCGCAGTGTGTCCATGGGCAGGGGATACACCTGCCAGCCGGTCAACACATCGGTGCCGAGCATCACCGGATCGACCAGGCCGGCGCGGCCGTCGTCCAGGTGCGGCCCGTAGTTCACGCGGCCGGTGTTTTCCACGAGGATATCCAGCGTGTGCTCGCCGCTGCCGACATCGAGCGGCACGGACACCTGCTTCAGTCGTCGGTCGACCGTGCCGCGCGCGTCGCGATCGAGGTAGATCGCTGCATAGTCGCGCACGTCGCCCAGGTACAGCGTGCCGTGGAACGAACCATGCACCGTGGTGCGGTAGAGGATGTAGCCGTAGGACTGGCCATACGCTTCCATCGACCGGGGTTGCTCGGACGCGTGCGGCGCCGGCAGGTTGTCCCACAGCGATGCGGATTCGTCGAGGGTGAAGGCGGGAAGGCTGCGCAGGGGCGGCGACGCCGGCACCGGGGGTAGGGCCTGCCCGGTCGCCTTCGCGATCACCTCGCGAAAGCGCAGGTACTTCGGGGTCGGGCGTCCCGCTTCATCCAGCGCGGCGTCGTAGTCGTAGCTGGTGGTCTGCGGCGTGTAGTGGTCCGAGGGGTTGCCCTGGAAATTGGCGCCGTTCATGAAGCCGAAGCTGGTGCCCCCATGCACCATGTACACGTTGACCGAGTCGCCCCGAGACAGCATCCAGGCCAGTTCGTCGGCCTGTTGCTTCGTATCGGTGTCGGCATGCTTGCCGCCCCACGCATCGAACCAGCCGGCCCAGTATTCGCCGGCCATGCGCGGTGCATCCGGCCGGAAGCGCGCCAGTGTCTCGAAGCTTTTCTTCGCCTCGCCCGGCGCGAAGTCGATCACCGCCGTCACATCGGGCAGGGTGCCATTGGCGAGCAGGTCGGGGCCGTCGTAGGTGAGCAGCAGGTCGTCCGCCAGGCCCGACCGCTTGAGCATGTCGCGGATCTGGCCGAGGTAGGCCTTGTCGTCGCTGTAAGAGCCGTATTCGTTTTCCAGCTCGGTGGCGACGATGGGGCCGCCGCGGGACGCGAGCAGGGGTGCCAGTTCCTTGCCCAGGCGTTGCAGGTAGCGGTCGGCGGCGGCGAGGAAACGCGGATCGCGAGTGCGCACGCGCATGCCCGGTTCGGCGAACAGCCAGGCGGGGAAACCACCGGCATCCCACTCGCCGCACACGTACGGCCCTGGGCGCAGGATGACGTTCAGACCTTCGGCCTGCGCGGCTTTCACGAAGGCCGCCACATCGTTGTTGCCGCTGAAGTCGAACTGGCCGGGCGTCGGTTCCACCGCGTTCCAGAACACGTAGGTGGTGATGGTGTTCAGGCCCATCGCCCGCGCCTTGCGCAGCCGGTCGGTCCAGTACGCCCGCGGCACCCGCTGGAAGTGGATGTCGCCGGCGATGATCTGGTAAGGCTTGCCGTCACGCATGAAATGCGCGCCGGACACGGTCAGCGGCGGGTTGGCGAAGGCCGTGGGCAGCACCGCGAGCAGGCCGGCCACCACTAACGCGAGACGCGGCACGAGGCGCGTCATCGCGGCAGCACCTGCCGGCCCTGGAGGGTGAACTCCAGCGACTGGCCCGGCGCATCGCCCGGCTGGCCGCCGCCGAGGAAGAGTCGGTAGCTGCCGGGGACGACGGCACGCTGGCCCGCCGCATCCACGGAGCTGAGCCGGCGGGGATCGAGGACGAAGGTGATCCGGCGCGTTTCGCCGGCGCGCAGGTGCACGCGCTGCAGCCCGACCAGCGTGCGGTGCGGCGCGAGTTTGTCGCCTTCGGGAAAACCGAGGTACGCCTGGACCACTTCGTCGCCGTCGCGCTCGCCGCTGTTGCGCACGTCCACGCTGGCGGTGAGGGTATCGCCCGCCGTCAGCGCCGGTTGCGACAGACGTGCCTCGGCGTAAGCGAAGCGCGTGTAGCTGAGCCCATGGCCGAAGGGGTACAGCGGCGTGCCGTCGAAGTAGCGGTAGGTGCGCCCTTTCATCTGGTAACTGGTGAAAGGGGGCAGGTCGCGCACGGAACGGTAGAACGTAACCGGCAGGCGCCCGGCCGGGTTGTCGTCGCCCGCCAGCAGGCGCGCCACCGCGGTGCCGCCGCTCTGGCCCGGGTACCACGCGGCGACGATGGCGGCGGCGCGTTCGTTCGCCTCGTCCAGCGCCACCGCGCTGCCGGACATCAGCACCACGACCAGCGGCTTGCCGCTGGTCGCGGCACGCATGAGCAGGGCGCGTTGCGCGGCGGGCAGGCCGATGTCGGTACGATCGCCACCGGCAAAGCCAGGTACCTCGATCCGCAGTTCCTCGCCTTCGACGTCGGGCGACAGGCCGACGAAGGCCACGGCGACATCGGCGTCGCTCAACGCACGGTCCACCTCGGCCAGCTGCGCGTCGGCGGGCGCCAGCCACTGCAACCGCACGCCCTGGTCGTTGCCGCTGTGCACGTACTCCAGGCGGATGTCGTGCGGTCGGGTGTCGTCGAAGTGCAGGCGGGCCTGCATGGCCGTGTCGCTACCGTCGTCCTGCACCACGGACTTGCCGTCGACGAACAGGCGCACCGGATCGTGGCCGACGCAGTCGAAGCAGCGATCCACATGCACCGCCAGCGTGTAGTCGCCGGGGCCGGGCGGCAGCAGAATGCCGGTCCAGCGCACCGCGTAGGTGCCCTTGGGCAGGCCCGCGGGGGTCACGTGGTCCCAGTCGAAGTCGATGCTGCGATCCACGCGCGTGGCGCTGGGCTTGCCCTGGAAACCGGTGCCGACGAAATAGCTGCCGCTGAGGCCGATCGCGGCGCCGGGTGCGGCCTGCGTGCGCAGTGCGGTTTCCGGTACCGGCACCGGCACGCCCACGGCCACCGGCGAGCCCTGCGCATAACGAATGCGTTCGGTGCCGAACCGCGTGCGCAGACCCTGCAGCGGCGTGACCGGTGCGCGCGACGTGGCGTGGTAGTTCGCTTCCAGGGTTTCCACGGTGTCGGCGTTGGGTCCGATCACCGCGATGCGCGGGGTGCCGCGCAGGGGCAGCGCGCCGTTGTCGTTCTTGAGCAGCACCATCGACTGCGCCGCCGCGTCCAGCGCAAGCGCCGCATGCGTCGGCGACTCGGCGGGCCGGGCACGGGGCGATGCGGACACGCCGAGTTCGCCGAGCCGGTAGCGGGCCGCGAACAGGCGGACCAGGGCCGTATCCAGCACGGATACGTCCACGTCGCCGCGGCGCACCGCCTCGCCAAGCTCCGCATAGGCGAAGCCGCAATCCAGGTCGGTGCCCGCGCGCAGGGCGGCCGCCGACGAGCCGGCGTTGTCCGCGCGGTAGTAGTGGAACTTGGTCATGTCGTCCACCGCGTCGCAGTCGGAGACGACGAAGCCGGTGAAGCCCCAGCTCGTGCGCAGCGTGTCCTGGAGCAACCCCGCATCCGCGCACACCGGCGTGCCGTGCAGCGCGTTGTAGCCACACATCACCGAGCCCGCGTGGCCTTCGGTGATCGCGGCGCGGAACGCCGGCAGGAAGGTCGCTTCCTTATCGTGCGGCGACACGTCGATATCGAAGCCGTGCCGACCGGCTTCCGGTCCGCTGTGCACGGCGAAGTGCTTCGGCGTGGCGATGGCGCGCGGGTGCGCCGGGTCGGGCCCCTGGATACCCTGCACGAAGGCCACGGCCAGCCGGCCGGTGAGGTAGGGATCCTCGCCGTAGGTTTCCTGGCCACGGCCCCAGCGGGGATCGCGGAAGATGTTGATGTTCGGCGACCAGATGGTCAGCCCTTCGTAGCGGCCGTGGTCGTGGCCCGCGCCGATGGCGTCGAAGCGTGCGCGCGCTTCCTGCGCTATCGCCTCGCCCACCTGCTGCAGCAGGTCGGGATTCCAGCTGGCGGCCAGGCCGATCGCCTGCGGAAACACCGTGGCATAACCCGCGCGTGCCGCCCCGTGCAGGCCTTCGTTCCACCACTCGTACGCGGGAATGCCGAGCCGCGGTATCGCCGGCGCCGCGCTCTGCAACTGCGCTACCTTCTCGTCCAGGCTCATGCGCGAGACCAGGTCGCGGGCGCGTTGTTCGGGTGCCGCCGCCGGGGTGACGGCCGATGCGTGGCCCACCCACAGCAGCAACCCCGCCGCGACGGCTGCGACACGCCGTGTCGCGTGACGGCCGCTCATCGCGCCGGCCCGGTCAGTTTCACCGCACCCAGGCCGTAAAGCGGGCCGGTGATGGGTGCGGTGCTACGCAGGCACAGATCGTGGTCGCCACGCACCGCGGGCAGCGTGCCTTGCAGGACGAAGCGCTCGCCCAGGGCTTTGCCCGGTGGCAGGGGCAGGGTGGCCAGCAGCGGGCCCGTGCAGGTGTCCTGGTGGACTTCCAGCTCGCCGTAGGCGGTTTTCGCCGGGTAGGACACGACCTTGGACAGTTCGTGCGCCAGGCCGTAATTGCGGGCCAGCCGGGCCACGTCCACGCGGATGCCGGTGATGCCATCCAGCGGCGCGGCCGGGTAGGCCCAGCAGGCGTGGAACAGGTCGATGTCGAATACCGCGGTGTCCATCGCGCCCAGGTCGGGCAACAACGGCATCCGCAGGCCCAGGCTGCCGTCGGCGCACTTCGTCAGCTCGCCGGTGCGTCGGGTGAGCAGGGTGTCGCGGTCGATCGCGCGGCTGCGTACCGCGGCCATCCGTGTGCCGTCCGGCGCGAACGTCGCGGCGCGAACGGTGGTCGGCAGCGTCACGGCGAAGGGCGCGGCATAGACCTTGGCCTGCGTATCGGGCAGGCTGCCGTCCGTCGTGTAGCGGATCGTGCCGAACGTCGTCTGGGCGTCGATCCGCACCGTGGCCTTGCCGGCGCGCAGGATGCCGGACACCGGCTCGTCCAGCTGGATGGCCGGGGCGAACGCGGTATCCGACGCGTCGATGTCGAGTGCCGCGTAGCGACGCACCTGCGCGGGCAGCCGCTGCAGGAAGCTGTCCCAGTTGCGCACATCTCGCGGCGACCAGGCGATTTCCGCCATGGCATCCAGGCGCGGGAACAGTGCGTGCTGTATGTGGCGCGTGGAGGGAATGAACTCGCTCCAGAGGGTGGCCTCGGTACCCAGCACATGCCGGGCCTGTTCCGGCGTCAGCGACGCGTCCACCGGTTCGAAGCCGTAGACGCGCTTGAGGTCGAGCACGGACAGGCGGCCGTTGGGCTCGTCGGCGCGGTCGCTCTGCAGGTTGTCGAAATACATCCAGCCGGCGGGCGCGAGCACCACGTCGTGGTCCTGCTTCGCCGCGGCCACCGCACCCTCGACGCCGCGCCATGACATGACCGATGCCGTGCGCGGCAGGCCGCCTTCGAGGATTTCGTCCCAGCCGATCAGGCGCCGGCCGTGTTTGGCGAGGTAATCGCCCAGGCGGTCGGTGAACCAGCTTTGCAGGGCGTTTTCATCTTTGATGCCCAGCGAGGCCATCTTCGCCTGCACGGCGGGCGACTGTTTCCACTGGTCCTTGACCGCTTCGTCGCCGCCCAGGTGGATGTACGTAGACGGGAACAACGCCATCACCTCGTCGAGCACGTTCTCGATGAAGGTAAAGCTCTTGTCGTCCACGTTGTAGAGATAGGGATTGACGCCCCAGTCCACGGAAACCGCGGGATGCTCGCCGGTGACACCGACCAGATCGGGGTAGGCGGCTACCGCGGCCTGTGCATGTCCGGGCATGTCCAGTTCCGGCACCACCGTAATGTGGCGGGCGGCGGCGTAGGCCACCACGTCGCGCACCTGCTCCTGCGTGTAGAAGCCACCGTAGCGTTCCGGCTCGCCGAACGTGCCCGCGCCCGGCGGCGTCCGCCAGGCGCCCACGTCGGTAAGGCGCGGGTAACGCTTGATCTGGATGCGCCAGCCCTGGTCGTCGCTGAGGTGCCAGTGGAAGACGTTGAGCTTGTGCTCGGCCATGGCGTCGAGCACCTGCTTGACCGCGGCCACGTCGTGGAAATGCCGGGCGACGTCGAGCATCAGGCCGCGCCATGCAAAGCGCGGCCAGTCACGGATGGCGACGTCGGGGACGTGTGTCGCACCCTGCCGGCCATCCGCGCTCGCCAACTGCCAGAGGGTGACCGCACCGTAGAAAAGACCCGCGTCGCCGCGCGAGGCGATCCGGGCGCCGTCGCCGGTAATGTCGAGGGTGTAGCCGTCTGCCTGGGTCACGCGGGTTGCCGGATCGGTACGCAGCACGATCGCGCCATGGGGTGGCTGCCGCGTCGGGATGGGCGTCAGCGACAGGCCGCGGCTGCGTTTCAGTTCGGCGGCGAGGTAGACCGCGGCGGCTTCGGCGCCACGATCGCCGGGCGCATAGGCAATGACGGTATGCGCGTCGATGGCCAGCGAGCCTTCGGTCTGCCGGATGTCGGCGGGCAGGGGAATGAGCGGCAGCGCGTCGGCGTGCACCAGGCCGCCGGTGCAGGCCAGCGCGGCGGCCAGGGCCAGGCGGCGGCCAAGGTGCCGTGCCGCGGGCTTCCGGCCGTTGCTGCCGACGGTCATCGTGAGCCCACCCGCGAGCCCGCGCGCATCGTGGCCGCGCCCAGCACGCCAAGGTGACCGTGCTCCACCAGCCACACCGGCACGCGCTCCAGGAAAGGTCGCATGACGCCCTTGTTGAAAAAGCGCTCGCGGAACCGGCTGGCCAGGACGAAGTCGCTGATCTGGGGAAGGATGCCGCCGGCCAGGAATACGCCACCGTGCGCGCCGTAGAGCATGGCCAGGTCGCCGACGAAACCGCCCAGCACGGCGCAGAAGACGTCCAGCGCGGCATGCGCGGTCGGATCGGTACCGGCCATGCCGGCCGCGCTCACCTCGCCGGGGGTGGCCAGCGACGCGTCCCGCCCGTCCAGTTCGGCGAGGGCGCGATAGGTGGCCAGCAGGCCGGGTCCCGACAGCAGCGACTCGACCGACACGTAAGGCCGGGTTCGGGCCAGGATGCGCAGAATGGCCGCCTCGCGCTCGTCGCCGGGGGCGAAGGCGATCTGGCCGGCTTCCGTGGGTAGCACCCTGGCGTGCCCGTCGCCGGGTAGCAGCACGGCCGAGCCCAGCCCTGTGCCCGGTCCCATCACCACGACGGGACCGTGCGCGCCACCCGGGATGCCCGGAAGCAGGACGATCGCCTCGGCGTGGTCGATGAACTGGCTGGCGAAGGCCACCGCCTCGAAGTCGTTGACCACCTCCAGCGCGTCGCCCGCCACGGCGCGAATGTCGCCCAGCGCAACCGGCCACGGCAGGTTGCTGTTGGCGACCTGGTCGTCCAGCACGTACCCGGCGATGGCGATGGCGCAGCGCTCTACCCCCAGCGGTGCCAGGTGGGCGTGGGTGGCCAGGAAGTCCTCCAGGATAGCCGCCAGGCTGGGCCATTCGGCGCCGACATAGCGACGGTGACACAGCAGCTGGACGGTGGCTTGCGCCGGCCCCTGGGGATAGACCAGCGCGACCCGCGCATGCGTGCCGCCGACATCCGCCGCGAGCACCGGGCGCCGCGCCGACGCGATGTCCGTAACGACCGGCTGGTTGGAGAAGGTTCCCATCATTGACCCCGTGATTGCTGGCGATCGCGGCGTGACGAAAAGGCCACGCGGCGCGACGATACGGTCCGAGTTTTTTCCGCCATGACAACGTTGTCAATGAATATCATGTTCACTGGTGAAAATGGGTAATTTCATAATAAATGTCGGTGGATTTCATAACCGATGACGCATCGCCTAAAGCTTTCCCCCGTGGGGCCGATAAGCCCATCGAACGACCCCAGGCGATCTGCGCCACGGGGTCCCCATGGTACGGACGATGGCCAAGAAATCCTCCAAAGAAGCCACCAGCACAGCGCTGGCACTCGATGCCGACCTGCGCATCGCCGCGGCCCCCGCGCTGCGCGATACGCTGTTGGCGGCGCTCGCCAGCGGCGGTCCGGTCGGTATCGACGGCAGCGCGGTGGCCCAGGTCGATACGGCGGCGCTACAGTTGCTTGCCGCGTTTTCCCGCGATGCGCGGGCGGCAGGACGCACGGTCACCTGGACAGGCGTCAGCGATCCCCTCCAGCGCGGCGTGGCCGTGCTGGGTCTCAACAGTCTGATTGAACTGCCGGCCCACGCCGGCGTGAACTGAAGGTGCTTCGATGGCTAAGATTCTTGCGGTAGACGATTCGGCTTCCATGCGCAGCATGGTCGCCTTCACCCTGCGTGGCGCCGGTCACGACGTCGAAGAGGCCGACAACGGCCAGGCGGCGCTCGATTCCGCCGCCGTGCACAAGTTCGACCTGATCCTCGCCGACGTGAACATGCCGGTGATGGACGGCATCTCGATGGTTCGTGAGATCCGCACCCGTCCGGATTACCGCGGCGTGCCCATCCTCATGCTCACCACCGAGTCCAATCCGGAAAAGAAGATGGAAGGCAAGGCCGCCGGTGCCACTGGCTGGCTGGTCAAGCCGTTCGATCCGGAGCAGCTGCTGGCCACCGTCGGCCGCGTTCTCGGCTGATCTTTCCGCAAGTCGCTTCCTTACACGTTCCGGTCATCCAGGGTTCCCCCATGTCCAAAGTCGATCTGGCGCAATTCCACAAGGCGTTCCATGAAGAGAGCCTCGACGGTCTCGACGCCATGGAGCAGGCGCTCCTCGCATTGGACGAGGGTGCCGAAGACCCCGAACTGATCAACGTCGTGTTCCGTGCCGCCCATTCGATCAAGGGCGGTGCGGCCACGTTCGGTTTCACCGACGTCGCGGCCTTTACGCACGTGGCCGAAAACCTGATGGACGAGGTCCGCAGTGGCCGCCGTCCGATGGAAAAGGCCGTCGTCGAACTGCTGCTGCGCTCGGGCGATACGGTGCGCGACATGCTGTCCCTGTCGATGGCCGGCCAGCCGGCCGCCACGGCGGAAAGCCAGGCGCTCCTGGCCGAGTTGTCGGCCATGGTCTCGGGGGCGCCGGTCGCGCCGGTGGCGGCCAAGGCCGCCGCACCGGTCGAAGCCATCGAGGGCTGGGACATCGCGTTCCGCCCGTTCGATTACCTGCTCAAGACCGGCAACGATCCGGCACGCATGTTCCGCGAGCTGGAGGCCATGGGTCCGCTCACGGTCACCTGTGACACCAGCAAGCTTCCCGCGCTGGCCGACATGAATGCCGAGTCGTCCTATCTCGGCTGGACGCTGAGCCTGGACGCCGGCGCCAAGCGCGCCGCCGTCGAAGGCGTGTTCGACTGGGTCGACGGCGACTGTGACCTCACGGCCACGCCGCGCCTGTCGGCACCGGTGGCCGCGCCCGTCGTCGAGGCCGTCGCGCCGGTTGCGGCCGCCGCGCCACGCGCCGTCCGCGAACCCGCGGTCAACAGCGAATCCAGCTCGGTCCGCGTCGGCATCGAGAAGATCGACGTCCTGATCAACCTGGTCGGCGAGCTGGTCATTACCCAGTCCATGCTCACCCAGTTCAACGAGGGCGTGGACGAATCGCAGCTGGAAATGTTCCGCCAGGGCCTGGCCCAGCTGGGTCGGCACACCCGCGAGTTGCAGGAAAGCGTGATGAGCATCCGCATGCTGCCCATCAGCACGGTGTTCAACCGCTTCCCGCGCCTGGTCCGCGACCTCGCCCAGAAACTCGACAAGAAAGTCGTGCTGGACATGCGCGGCGAAACCACCGAACTCGACAAGACCGTGCTGGAAAAGATCGGCGATCCGCTGGTCCATCTGGTACGCAACGCGATCGATCACGGCCTGGAGATGCCGGACAAGCGCCTGGCCTCGGGCAAGGGCGACACCGGCACGCTGCGTATGGAAGCTTTCCACCGCGGCGGCTCCATCGTGGTCGAAGTGGCGGACGACGGCGCCGGTCTCAATCGCGACGCCATCGTCGCCAAGGCCGTATCGCGCGGCATCATCAGCTCCGGCGAGCATCTGTCCGACGACGCCGTGGCCGACCTCATCTTCGAAGCGGGCTTCTCCACCGCCGCCGCCACCACCGACCTGTCGGGCCGTGGCGTGGGCATGGACGTGGTACGCCGCAACGTCATGGACCTGGGCGGCACGGTCAATATCCGTAGCGTGCAGGGCCGGGGCACCACCTTCACCATCACGCTGCCGCTGACGCTTGCGATCATCGACGGCCTGACGGCGGCGGTGGGCGAGGAAACCTACATCGTGCCGCTGGTGTCGATCGTGGAGTCCGTGCAGGTCAAGCCCGATGCCCTGCGTAGTGTGGCCGGCGGCGGCGAGCTGTTCCGCTTCCGCGACCAGTGGCTGCCCATCGTCCGCTTGTTCGACGTGTTCAACTGCGAAGGCCAGCGCCGCACCATCGACGAGGGCATCGTCATCGTGGTGGAAGGCGAGGGCAACCGCATCGGCCTGTTCGTCGACGAGCTGATCGGCCAGCAGCAGGCCGTCGTCAAGTCGCTCGAGGCGAACTACCGCCGGGTCAGCGGCATCTCCGGCGCCACCATCCTCGCGGATGGCTCGGTCGCCCTGATCGCCGACGTCGCCGGCCTGGTGCGCCTCCAGGCCCGCCGCAAGGCCGCCTGACGCCCGCACCTCGGGGCACTCCCCCCGCGGTGCATGTCCATAGGTAGGAGCGCGCGCTCGCGCGCGACATCCTCTCGCGATCACCTCTGAGCTGGCGCGCCACCCCGGGCTCTCGGCCCCAAAACATGTCGCGCGCACGCGCGCGCTCCTACACGCGCCCATGCGGTCGCCCCAGACGCGCCCGTCGGATACGCGCCGGTCCCCTAAGCGCCCGTCCTGCACCCGCGCGTCCCACGCCTGCCGCCCGCCCGGGCCTGCCTGGCTCACATCCGCGCACATCCCGTTGAAATTGGCCCTCAAGCTCCGCTGGGGATAGCCGATACCCCAAGGGAAGGGGTCCCGAACCGCCGATCCGATCCGCCGTGGGAACGACATGAACCAAGCAGCCAATACCGCCATCGACGCGTCCGAAGAGGCCGCGCAATATCTCACCGTCAACCTCGGCAACGAGGAATACGCGGTGGACATCCTTGCCGTCCGCGAGATTCGCGGCTGGACAGCCGTCACACGCATCCCGCAGGCACCGCCCTACGTGCTGGGCGTGCTCAACCTGCGCGGGGCCATCGTCCCGGTGCTGGACCTGCGCCTGCGCTTCAGCCTGGATCGCGAGGATTACACGGCCACCACCGTCACCGTCATCGTGATGGTCAACGGTCGCCAGTTCGGGGTGGTGGTCGACGCCGTCTCCGACGTGGTGGAAGTCGCCCCCGGCAGCATCCGCCCGGTACCCGACATGGGTACCTCGGTCGATACCGAATACCTCAAGGGCCTGACCTCCGTCGGGGAGCGCATGGTCCTCCTGCTCGATGTTGATCGCCTGCTTCAGCCGCAGGACGCCCAGATGCTGGAAGCCGCCCTGGCCTCCACGGATGTCAAAGCCGTCGCCTGAGCCTGAGCCTGTCGCGGTGGCCTCGGCTACTGCGGCACGCGATGCCCGGTTTGCCTTTGCCGCACCTTGCCGATTGGAATCGTAATGAAGAAGTTCAAGTTCAAGAAGCCCGCATTGACCGTCCGCGGTCGTCTCTACGGCGTGCTCGGCCTGCTCACGATCATGTTGCTCGGTGGCGCGGCCGTAGGCCTGGGCGCCATGCACTTCCAGAACGAAGGCATGCGCAAGATCTACCAGGAAGGACTTGCACCTTCGGAGATGCTCTCGCACATCGCCACCAATTCGCTGATGTCGTTCGTGGTGCTCGGCGAGGCCGGCACCAAAGTCAGCAACGCCGATCAGGTGAAGCAGAAGCTGGCGGAGTTCGACAAGTACCAGGCGGACATCGACAAGACGCAGGCCGAGTTCCTCAAGATCCCGATGTCGGCCAACGTCAAGAAGCTCTACGACAAGTGGGAAGCCACCGCGTCCGATTACGACCAGGCCAAGGCCGACATGGTCGATGCGCTGAAGCAGGCCGACGAAGGCGCTTCCGACGTCCTGGAAATGCAGGTGCGCCCGTTGCTGATGGATCGCCAGTCGCAGCTGACCAAGCTGATCGAGGCCAAGCGTGAGGAAGCCTCCGAGATCTACGCCACCGAGTCCTCGCAGTACGCGCTGATCCGCACGCTGAGCATCGGCTCGCTCGCCATCGGCCTGGCGATCTGCCTGCTGATCGGTGTGCTGGTGATCCGTTCGGTCATCCGCACGCTCAACGAGGCGGTCGACATCGCCAACAAGATTTCCGAGGGCAAGCTCGGCCACGACGTGAAGGTCACCCGTACCGACGAACTGGGCCAGCTGCAGTCGGCGTTCCGCGCCATGGACGAGCGCCTCAGCGACATCGTGACCGAGGTGCGCCACGGCTCCGGTTCGGTCAGCACCGCCGCGCAGCAGATTTCGCGCGGTAACGACGACCTCTCCCAGCGCACGCAGGAACAGGCCTCCAGCCTGGAACAGACCGCGTCCTCGATGGAAGAAATGACCTCCACGGTCAAGCAGAACGCCGAGAACGCCAGCCACGCCAACCAGCTGGCCCGCGGTGCCCGCGAGCAGGCGGAGAAGGGCGGTGAAGTGGTCGCCCAGACGGTCGTGGCCATGCGCGAGATCAACAGCTCCAGCAAGAAGATTTCCGACATCGTCAGCCTCATCGACGAAATCGCCTTCCAGACCAACCTCCTGGCGCTCAATGCTGCGGTGGAAGCGGCCCGCGCCGGTGAGCAGGGTCGCGGCTTCGCCGTGGTCGCCACCGAGGTTCGCAACCTCGCCCAGCGTTCGGCGGGTGCGGCCAAGGAGATCAAGGGCCTGATCAACGACAGTGCCAGCAAGGTCAGGGCCGGTTCGGAACTGGTCGACCAGTCGGGCAAGGCGCTGGCCGAGATCGTCGAAAGCGTGAAGAAGGTGACCGACATCGTCGCCGAGATCGCGGCGGCCAGCTCCGAGCAGTCCGCCGGCATCGACCAGGTCAACCATGCCGTGCTGCAGATGGACGAAATGACCCAGCAGAACGCCGCGCTGGTCGAGGAATCCGCGGCGGCCGCGCGTGCCATGCACGAGCAGGCCACCGAGCTCAGCCGCCAGGTCTCGTTCTTCCGCGTCACCGGCAACGTCGCCTCCTCCACGCCCGCCGCCAAGGCGCCGCGCAAGGACGCCACGCAGCAGGAAATGGAAACCGTCTTTGCCGCGGTGCGCAGCACGCCTGTCGCCGCACCCGCCACCCGCGCATCCCGTCCGGCCGAGTCGGCCGACACAGGCGCCTGGAAGGAGTTCTGATCATGAACGCGCTCGTCCATTCCAGCGACACCGTCGCGCAGACGAGCGCGTCGGGTCCGAACCTCGGCGACGCCGAGTTCACCTTCCTGCGCGAGTTCGTGCTGCAGCATTGCGGCATCTCCCTGGGCGAGCACAAGCGCCAGCTGGTCCAGGGGCGCCTGCTGCGGCGGCTGCGCACGCTGCAGCTCGACGGCTTTGCCGCCTATTGCGACCTCCTGCGCCGCGATCCGGACGGCGAGCTGGGCGAACTGGCCAGCTGCATCAGCACCAACGTCACCTCGTTCTTCCGCGAGATGCACCACTACGACATGCTGGTCGATGAACTCCTGCCGCGCTGGCTGGAGGAAAAACGCAACGGTGGCCGCCTGCGTATCTGGTCCGCCGGTTGTTCCAGCGGTGAAGAACCCTATGCCATCGCGATGGTGCTGGCCGAGGCCATGGAGCGTACGGGTATCCAGATCGACGCGAAGATCCTCGCCACCGATCTCTCGCCCCAGGCGCTGGAATTCGGTCGCAAGGGCGTCTATCCGGTCGAGCGCCTGTCGGGCGTGAGCGACGCGAGGCGCAAGCGCTGGTTCCTGCGTGGCGAGGGCTCGTTCGACGGCTTTGCCCAGGTGCACCCGCGGTTACGCGAGCTGGTTACCATCCAGCCGCTGAACCTGCTCCACGACTGGCCGATGCAGGGCAAGTTCGACGCCATCTTCTGCCGCAACGTCGTCATCTATTTCGACAAGCCGACCAAGCAGCGCCTGTTCTCCCGTTACGCCGGCATGCTGGACAGCCGCGGCTACCTCTTCCTCGGTCACTCGGAATCCATGTACGGACTGTCCGAGGACTTCGACCTGATCGGTCGAACGGTCTACCGGAAACGCACATGAGCGACACCTTCGTTGCGCAGCCCAGGACGTTCGCCAATTTCGATCCCAAGGCGGTGCTGCCGGGGTTCGAACACATCCGGCGATTCTGGGATCCCGCGCAGGAAGTGGTCACGGTCAAGATCCTGCCCGGCGAGTACTACGTCAGCCGGCAGGAGGAGATGATCTCCACCGTGCTCGGCTCGTGCGTGTCGGCCTGCGTGCGGGATACACGCCTGCGTATCGGCGGCATGAACCACTTCATGTTGCCCGAGCCGGCCGGCGAGCGCGACAGCTGGAGCTCCACGGTCGGTCGCGCCGCGCGTTACGGCAACGACGCCATGGAACAGCTGATCAACGCCATCCTCAAGGCCGGCGGGCGCCGTGACGACTTCGAGGTCAAGATCTTCGGCGGCGGCCGCGTGCTCGCCACCATGACCGACATCGGCCAGCGCAACATCGCCTTCGTGCAGCGCTACATCGCCACCGAGAAGCTGCGGCTCTGCGCGTCGGACGTCGGCGACATCTTTCCGCGCCAGGTGCAGTTCTTTCCGTTCAGCGGCAAGGTGCGCGTGCGCCAGTTGCGCGCCGCCCACGACAACAATCTTGCCGATCGCGAGAAACGATACCTCAAGCGATTGGCCGACGATCCGATAAAGGGAGAGGTGGAACTTTTCTGACGACGATATCGTCAGGCCGTTCCACCCAGACATTCAGCGCCGTTCGGTTCCACCGACGGGGACGTCACGCCACCCGAGTTGCAAGCATCCATGCAGAAAGTTCGCGTTCTTATCGTCGACGACTCGGCCCTGGTACGTAAGGTGCTGTCGACCATGCTCGAGTCCGATCCGGGCATCGAAGTGGTCGGCACCGCCGCCGACCCCCTGATCGCCCGCGAGAAGATCAAGCAGCTCAACCCCGACGTGCTCACGCTCGACGTCGAGATGCCGCGCATGGACGGCCTGACGTTCCTCGAGAACCTCATGCGCCTGCGGCCGATGCCGGTGGTGATGGTATCCACGCTGACCGAGAAGGGCGCGGAAGTCACGCTGCGCGCGCTCGAGCTGGGTGCCATCGACTTCTTCACCAAGCCGTCGGCCGACCTCGCCAACACTTTCATGGAGCACGCGCCGGAGATCTGCGCCAAGGTGCGCCTCGCCGCGGGCGCCAAGCCGCGCGAGCGTTCCGAGGTCACCCGTCTTGACGTGCCACGGTACGACTTGCCGCGCATGGACGTGCCGCCGCGTCTGTCCGCCGACGCAGTGCTGCCGCGCGCGCAGACCGCAGGCAGCCGCGGCGGTACCCGCATCATCGCCATCGGTGCATCCACTGGCGGCACCGAAGCCATCCGCGTGGTGCTCGAGGCCATGCCGCCGACCGCCCCGCCGATCGTCATCACCCAGCACATCCCTGCGGCGTTCAGTGGTCCGTTCGCCGCACGCATGGATACCTGTTCCGCCATGCGCGTGTGCGAGGCCCGTGACGGCCAGCCGATCCAGGCCGGTCATGCCTACATCGCGCCGGGCGGGCAGCACCTGCTGGTGATGTGGGACGGCGCCAAGCATGTGTGTCGCCTGCACGACGGCCCGCCGGTCAACCGGCACAAGCCGTCGGTCGATGTGTTGTTCCGCTCCATGGCCGCTAGCGTCGGCGCGGCCACCGTTGCCGTACTGCTGACCGGCATGGGAGACGACGGCGCCCGCGGTCTGGGCGAACTGAAGGAAATCGGCGCGCCCACGCTGGTCCAGGACGAAGCGTCATCGGTCGTCTGGGGCATGCCGGGCGCCGCCTGGAAAGCCGGTGCCGCCAGCGAAATGCTGCCGCTGGACGCCATCGCCGCGCGCTTGCTCGCGCTTGCCCAAACCCCCGTTTCCGCCGTCGCCCGCGTCGGCACCTGAAGAACGAGACATCATCATGGTCATCCCGAAGAACGAACGCAGCATCGGCTTTATCGCCAGTGCCATCGCCCTGGTCATAGTCCTGGTGTTCCATGCTGCCTGGGTCGCCCCGGTCGTCGTGGCCCTGCTGACGGCTACCTGGATCGCCATCAGCCTGGTGCCGGCCCCGCTGCCGGAGGTCGAGGTGGTGCTCAACTCGCACGCCACCAGCGACGAGGCATCCGTACGCGAGGCCATGGAAGACGTGCGCAGCGCCATCGTCGACGAACTGGGTCACGCCAGCCGCGAACTGCACCAGGCGCTCGACCTGGTACGTGATGCGGTGGCTGAACTTGGCGGCGGCTTCAACGGCCTGTCGCACAAGACCGGCAAGCAGCAGAAGCTGCTGACGGAGATCATCGAAAGCGGTGGCCAGGGCATCTCGGTGCAGGATTTTGCCTCCCGCACCGCCGGTCTGCTCGAGCATTTCGTCGGCCTGATCGTCCAGCTGTCGCGCGAAAGCCTGCGCATCGTCTACCGCATCGACGGCATGGCGAAGGAAATGGACGCCGTGTTTGCGCTGCTGAAGAACGTCAACACGATCGCCGAAGAAACCAACCTGCTGGCGCTCAACGCCGCCATCGAAGCGGCGCGTGCGGGTGAATCCGGCCGCGGCTTCGCGGTGGTCGCCGGCGAAATCCGCAACCTCGCCCAGCACAGCAACCAGTTCAACGAGAAGATCGGCACCCACGTGGAGCGCTCGCGCACCGCCATGGAACAGCTGCGCGAACTGGTCGGCCACATGGCCTCGCAGGACATGAACGTGGCGCTGTCGGCCAAGGGCGACATCGACCAGATGATGTCGACGATCACCGAGTCCAACCAGCGCACCAGCGCCGCGGCGGACGAGGCGGCCACCATCAATCGCGGCCTCGGCAACGACGTGTCCACCACCATCCGTTCGCTGCAGTTCGAGGACATCCTCAGCCAGCTGCTGCACCAGACGCGTTCGCGCCTGGTCGAGCTGCAGGAGATCACCGCCGACTGCACGCGCGACATCGAGGAACTCGCCTGCGCGCCGTCCGACCCGTCCGAGCTCGGCGGCCGCGCCCAGCGTGTGCGTGCCCGCCTTGCCGAGCAGCGTGAACGTGCCCGCCTGCGTGCCCGCGGCCCCGCCCTCCAGCAGTCGATGGCTGCCGGCGACATCGACCTGTTCTGAGGAAGACACCCATGTCCATCAACGTTCACAACGATGCCGAGCACGGCTGCCTCACCCTCCACCTGGGCGACCGCTTCGATTTCTCGATCCACCGTGCCTTCCACGATGCCTGCCTGGGCGATGTGCTGGCGGCACGCAGTTATGTGCTCGACCTGGAACAGGTGACCAGCATGGACAGTTCCGCGCTGGGCATGCTGATGCTGCTGCGCGAGCATGCCGGCGGCGATCGTGCGGAGATCCGTATCGTGAATGCCGGGGCGGATCTCAGGAATACGCTGCGTATCGCGGGGTTCGATAAGTTATTCACCGTGCATTGAGCGGTTTTTTCAGGTTTTGAAACACGCCCCGGTATCGGGGCGTTTTTTTTGGCTGGTCGGGGTGGGGGCGGGCTCGGCTGCGCCATCGCGTGCGGTTGTAGGAGCCGACGATGTCGGCGAACCCTTGCCATTCATTGGGCAAGCGAAGCCTTGCGCCCGTCAAAGCCCGCTTCGTTTTTCGCTCGGAAACGCCAGCACGTATGCGATGCATGGCCTCTTTCGCCATAGCCACGTTCAGGGCTCGCGCACGTGCGTGCGCTCCTACCAACGACGTCAGGGAAATGACGTGGATTTTTTGGCGTTTTAAATGCCTTGCGCGAATTCGTCGTTTTGCTCGATCCAGCGCGTCGGCGGCTTGACGCAGCTACACAAATGGCCGAATCGGCTTGGAATATGCGCGTTTATTGGCCGTATTTGCGTAATACGGCATAGGCGCGCGGCGTTTCATGAATCACCGGGTGTGACGTGGGTCACAGTCGATGTTCCGCTCCCGCAGGTCGGGAGCAGTGTCCAAAATGCCATGCGTTCGGAGGGGTGAATCATGAGCGAGCAGAAATTCAGCAAGGTTCTCACACGTACCGTCCTCGTCAGTTGCCTGCTCGCAGGCGCCGTGTCGATGACGGCCTGCAGTGGTCATGGCTCCACCCGCTCCGGCAGCAAGACGGGTACCAGCGTGAGCCCCGGTACGGCCGGCGGTCCCAGCGGCAGCGGTAGCGACGGCTCGGGAAGCGGCGGCTCCGGAAGCGGCGGTACGGGGAGTGGCGGTTCGGAAACGGCAGGCGGGCCTTCGGATACGGGTAGCGCCGGTGGAACGGGCGGCACCGGTAGCACCGGCGGCGACAGCACGGCGGGCGGCCCCAGCGGTACGGGCACCGGCGGCACCGGCGGCGGTACGGGCGGCACAGGCGGTACCGGCGGTGGAACGGGCGGCACCGGCGGCACGGGAGGCACCGGCGGTGGTACCGGCGGCGACGGTGGCACGGGCGGCGGTACGGGCGGCGGCACCGGCCCGACGACCGCGGCAGCCAGCACGGCCGTCGGATCGCTGGCGACGGGAGCGGGCGGCATCATCGCGGCGATTGGCGGCACGGTGACCGGCGTCGGCGCGCAGTTGCCGACGACCACGGTGCTGGGCGGTACGGCGGGCCTGACCGATGCGTTGAGTTCGGCGGTGCAGGGCGTGGGTGGTGCGGTGACGACGCTCGGCAATGCCACCAGTGGCGGCCTGGGCCAGATCGGCAACATTGCCGATCCGGTTGGTACGACGACGGACAGCCTCGGCAATGTGGTGACACAGGTCGGCGGGGCGGTGAACGATCTGGGCGACGGTGTCGCGACGGTGGGTGCGGGTACGCCGATCATGCCGATCACCCAGGCCGTAGGCAGTGTCGTGGGCTATACCGGCTCTGGCGTGGGACAGGTGGGGTCGACGCTCGGCGGCGCACTGGATTCCGCTTCCGGCAACACGCTGACTCAGGCCGTGAGCAACGTCCTGACGCCGGTGGTCAGCGCGCTGGGCGACAGTGCCTCGCCGATCAATTCGGGCAACCTGGTCGCGGCGATCGGCTCGGCGAGCGGCAGCCTGGTCAGCGGCGCAAGCGCCGGCGTGTCGTCGCTGGGTAGCACCATCGCCGCGGTGCAGGGACCGGGCGCCACGTCGGGCCTGACCGCAACCGCCGGCCTGGCGGTGCAGAACGTGGCATCGACGCTGGCGCCGGTGGGCGCGGGCCTGTCCAACGGTTTGGGTAAGGCAGGCGTCGGCGGCGGCGATACCGTCGGCACCACGCTCGCCGGGGCCACGGCGGCCGTCACCGGCGCAGGCAACACGGTGTCCGGCCTGGGTACCGGTGCCCTCGCGCCGCTGGCTCCGGTAACGTCCGCCCTCGGCAACACGGTGTCCGGCATCGGCAACGGCGCCACGGCGGCCGTCTCGGGCGGTGGCGCGCTGTCGGATGCGACCTCCGCGGTCAGCTCGGTCGTCAATACCGTTGCCGCGGCCACGGGCACCGTCTCGGGCGCCACGGCGGGCGGTGGCTCCACCGGTACGGCTCCGACCGGCCTGGGTGGTGCGCTGGCCGGCGTGACCAACACGGTGAGCGGTACCGTCGGCGGACTGGTGGGAGGCCTCACGGGTGGCGCATTGAATGCGAACGAAGGCTCCAAGCTCGGCGTGAAGATCGGCCTCGGCGGCGGTACCCGCTGACCCCATCGTGATGTCGAAGACGGGCGACGCTCCGGCGTCGCCCGTCCACCTGTTCCGTTTCCGGTCCGATGGACCCAGGGGAGTGTCCATGAATCGATGGTTCGGCTTCCTTATCGGTGTGGCCGTAGTGTGTTCCGCGCAGGGGCAGGTGCGTGCCCCTGCCAATCCGCTGCAAACCCTTCCCCGTACCGAGACGCCCAGGCAGGCGCCGGTCAAGGTGAACGTCGAAGCGCCCAGCCAAACCGTCGAGGCGTTGCTGGCCCGTCACCTGACGCCCACCCGTTTCGACGTGACGGGCGTGAAATCCATCCCGTTCGACAAGGTGGCCGCCGAGTTTGCGCCGATACGCGGCAAGGACACCACGGTTCGCGACCTGATCGCCGCCGCCGACCGCGTCACGGCGATGTACAAGCAGGCCGGCTACGCGCTGTCGTTCGCGTTCGTGCCCAACCAGAACTTCTCCGGCGGCGTGGTGCGTGTGGCCGTCGTGGAAGGCTATGTGTCCGAGGTGCGCGTCACCGGCGATGCCGGCAACATGGAGTCGCGCATCCGTGCCATCGCCTCGCACGTGGTCGGCGAGCGGCCGCTGCGGCAGGACACCTTCGAGCGTTACACCCAATTGCTGGGCCAGTTGCCCGGGCTGACCATCGGCGCGAACGTGCCGCCGCCCACCACGACCGACGGTGCAACCCGCCTGGAACTGAGCGCGAAGCGGCAGCGCTACGACGTCAGCTACGGCATGGACCTCAACCACCCCGGTGCGCAGGGCGTGTTCACGCTGCTGGAAAACGGTGCCACGCCGCTGGGCGAGCAAGTGAGCCTGTCCACGCTGTTTCCGAACGGCGGCGGCCAGCGCCTCTACGTGCTCGGGTACATGCAGCCGTTCGGCTCGCAGGGCTGGCAGGGCAAGGTGGACGCCACCCGCTATTGGGGTACGCCCGACACCGACAACCAGTTGCCGGCGTACCTGGATCACCGGCTCACCCAGGACCGGCTCGCCCTTTCGGCCGTCTATCCGCTGGTGCTGACCAACAGCAAGCGTTTGAACCTGACGATGGGGATCTATGCTTCGAAGCAGGACGATCGCTACCGCAACACGCTCAACGGCGCGATGGTGGCGTTGCAGTCCAGCGTGCGCGTGCTGAACGCCGAGTTGTCGTGGTTGCAGGTGGGCACGCAGCGCACGCAGCAGTTCAGCGCCGCGGTGTTCCACGGCTTCGCGGGCATGGGTGCGTATTCCCGCGCGGTCAGCAACACCGGTCCGCTGGCCATTGCCACGCCCGATGTCAGCTTTACACGCTACACGACCAGCATGACCTGGGCCGAACAGTGGAAGCACCGCTTCGGCACGGTATTCCGGGCGACCGGGCAATACAGCGACAACGCCTTGCCATCGACCGAGCAGATCAACTTCGGTGGACCGAGCTACGCCTATGCGTACGATCCCGGCGACGCGGCGGGCGACAGCGGCTGGGCCGCCTCGGCGGAAGTGAACCGCAGCTTCGTCATCGGCAGCCGCTGGGTCAAGTCCGTGGTGCCGTACGTCGTGTACCAGAGCGCTCACGTTTACCTCAACGGCGCGCGTCCCCTGATCGACAAGCTGGACTCGGCGGCGGTCGGGCTGAGGGTGTCGGACAACCGGCACTATTCAGTGGATTTCGCCCTGGCCCGACCCACGGGCGACCGGCCGCCGGAAAGTAACGATCGCGATACGCGGTGGAACCTGACCTTCAGCTACAAGCTGATGTAGCCGCGGTTCCGTTCACACACCGGGTGGCGTACCGACCCGGTGTTCACAAGCACGGCGGCACGATCCGTCCACGCCATCTGCCCTGAAGCCGCCCCATGCCCCTTTCGCTGACGCCACCGCCCATCCTTTTCGACGAATCACTCGAGCACGTCGGGCCCGATGAGGCGGAGACCGCCGAACAGCTGATCGAGACGCTGACCAGGATCAACCAGACGACGCTGGAGCACGAGAAGCACGCTTACCGTTCGGTGCATGCGAAGAGCCACGGCCTGCTTACCGGTGAGCTGGTGGTGCCTGACGACCTGCCGTCTGAACTCGCGCAGGGCATTTTCTCGAAGCCCGGGCGCTATCCGGTGGTGATGCGCCTGTCGACCGTACCGGGCGACATCCTCGACGACAGCGTGTCGACGCCGCGTGGCATGTCGATCAAGATCATCGGCGTGGAAGGCGATCGGCTGCCCGGCAGTGAAGGCGACGCCACGCAGGACTTCGTGATGGTGAACGGCCCGGCCTTCTCCGCGCCCACGGCAAAGAAGTTCGCCGGCACGCTCAAGCTGGTAGCCGCCACCACCGACCGTGCGGAAGGGGCGAAGAAAGTCATTTCCGCTGTGTTTCGTGGCACCGAGCGCCTGATCGAGGCCTTCGGCGGCAAGAGTTCCACGCTGCTGGCCCTGGGTGGCCAGCCCGAGACCAACCCGCTGGGCGATACGTACTACAGCCAGGCGCCGATCCGTTTCGGCGACTACGTGGTGAAGGTGTCCGTAGCCCCGCATTCGCCCAACCTCACCGCGCTCACCGGTGCCGAACTGAACGTCAACGGCAAGCCCGACGGCCTGCGTGACGCGATGGTCGAGCATTTCGCGCGCGAGGGTGGCGAGTGGGATGTCCGCGTGCAGTTCTGCACCGACGTCGAGAGCATGCCGATCGAGGATGCGTCGGTCGCCTGGTCGGAGGAGAAAAGCCCGTACATCGACGTGGCCCGCATCGTGCTGCAGCCGCAGTCCGCGTGGGATGAAGCGCGCAAGCAGGCGATCGACGATGGACTGTCCTTCAGCCCGTGGCACGGCGTGACCGCGCATCGCCCGCTGGGTTCGGTGATGCGCGCACGACGCGTGGCCTACAGCGTGATGGCGAAGTTCCGCGCTCACCATAACGGTCGTGCGATCAGCGAGCCGACGTCCCTGGACGACCTCAAGCTCTGAAGCCTTACCAGCCCATGTAGTGGCCGCCGTTGATGGCGAGGTTGGACCCGGTGATCCAGCCGGAGTCCTCCGACGTCAGGAAGGCCACCGCATGGGCGATTTCCTCCGGGCGCCCCAGGCGCCCGACCGGAATCTGCGCGACGATCTTCGCGCGGATGTCTTCAGGCACCGCCATCACCATGTCGGTACCCACGTAGCCGGGTGACACGGTGTTGACCGTGATGCCGAAGCGCGCGTTTTCCTGGGCCAGCGAAATCGTGAAGCCGTGCATCCCCGCCTTGGCGGCGGCGTAGTTGGCCTGGCCGTACTGGCCCTTCTGCCCGTTGATCGAGCTGATCTGCACGATGCGGCCCCACTGGCGCAGGCGCATGCCCTCGATGACGGGCCGGGTGACGTTGAAGCAGGCATTGAGGTTGGTGTTCACCACCTCGGTCCACTGCTGGTAGTCCATCTTGTGGAAGGTGGTGTCGCGCGTGATGCCGGCGTTGTTGATGAGGATTTCCACCGGGCCGGCCAGGGCTTCCACCTCGCGGACCATGGCTTCCGCAGCGTTAGGGTCGGCCACGTCGCCCGGCACCATCACCACGTCAATGCCATCGCGGATCATGTCCTCGCGCCAGGCGGTCGCGCGGGCCTCGTCGCGGTAGTTTGTCGCCACCCGGTGCCCCTGACGGGCCAGGTAGCGCACCAGCGCCGTACCGATGCCGCCGGTGCCCCCGGTGACCAGTGCCGTGCGTTGCGTGATGCCCTGCTTCATGTCTGACCGTATCCGTGGGTGATCCGCTGCGCGGTAAGCCGACTTTTATAGCGTCGGCGTGTGGGTAAGACTACTGCGGCGAAGCGACGCAGGGTCGAAGACCGCCAGGGCATCGTGCAGGAAGCGCTCCGGGCGGGTGGCCGCAGAGTGGGACGGCACGCCCAACTGCGCCAGCGCAAGGCGAAGGGCAGGCAGCGGATCGGCCGGGTCCACCGGCCACGATGCCGCCGATTTGGACAGCTTGCGCCCCTCCGCGTCGCACACCAGGGGCAGGTGCAGGTAACCGGGCGATGGCAGGCCGAGCCGGCGCTGGAGGTAGTGCTGGCGGGCGGTGGACTCGAGCAGGTCGGCACCGCGCACGACATGGGTGATGCCTTGCCCGGCATCGTCCACCACGCAGGCCAGCTGGTAGGACCACAGCCCCTCCACCCGGCGGATGACGAAGTCGCCTGCCGTCGCACGGAGGTTTTCCGCTTGCGGGCCCTGCAGGTCGTCGGTCCAGGCGAGGTCGATGTCCGGCGTGCGCAGCCGCCACGCCACGGGACGCGAGGGATCGGGCGGCGCCACGCAGCGGCCATCGCGGTGCACGCCGCCGTAGGGTGCCAGGTCGGCGCGGCTGCACCCGCAGGGGAAGAGGTCGCCCTGGTCCCGCAATTGCGCGAAGGCCGCGGCGTACAGGGTGCCCCGATCGGACTGGAACACCGGCGGCTCGTCCGCGACCAGGCCGAACGCGTGCAGCGTCGAGAGGATGTCCGCCGCCGCGCCGGGCACTTCGCGTGGCGGGTCGATGTCCTCCATGCGCACCAGCCAGTCGCCCCCGTGGTGCCGCGCGACCAGCCAGCTGCCGACCGCCGTCACCAGCGAGCCCAGGTGCAGCGCGCCGGTGGGGGAGGGGGCGAAGCGTCCCCGATAGCGGGAAGGAGGCGGTGGTGCCACGGGTTGAGTCGTTTCTCAGGGCGTGCGGGACGCGATCGATCCAGTGTAGGCGATGGCGCCGGGCGGCGAGCCGCGCCGCGCCGAGTCCGGGCCGGAGGCGTGGGCCCCAGGCATTGAATCGTTCAGCGTCCGCCCCGAAAACTTGCCGTGCGCGGCGCCTTCCAGCCAGCCGCCCAGAGAGAGAAGACCATGTTCAAACGTATTGCCCTCTTCATCGCGACCAATCTCGCGGTCATTCTGCTGCTCACCTGCGTCACCCACGTGCTGGGTATCGACCAATGGGCCGCCCAGCGCGGCATGGGCATCGGCGGCCTGATCGTCTTCGCCTCCATCTTCGGCATGGGCGGCGCCTTCGTCTCGCTGGCCATCTCCAAGTGGATGGCCAAGATGACCACCGGGGCCAAGGTCATCACCCAGCCGGCCAACGAGACCGAGCGCTGGCTGGTGGACACCGTGCGTGGCCATGCGGAGAAGGCCGGCATCGGCATGCCCGAGGTGGCCATCTACGACGCCCCGGAAATGAACGCGTTCGCCACGGGCATGAGCCGCAACAACGCCCTGGTCGCCGTCAGCAGCGGCCTGCTCCAGCAGATGGATCGCGAGCAGGTCTCGGCCGTGCTGGGTCATGAGATCGGGCATGTGGCCAACGGCGACATGGTCACCCTGACCCTGATCCAGGGCGTGCTCAATACCCTGGTGATCGTCCTGGCGCGCGTGGTGGGCCGCGTGGTCGACAGCTGGATGAGCGGCGGCCGCGAGCGTGACGGCGAGGGCGGCATCGGCTATTTCGTGGTGGTGATGGTGTTGCAGATCGTGTTCGGCCTTTTCGCCTCCATGATCGTCATGTGGTTCTCCCGCTGGCGCGAGTTCCGGGCCGACGCCGCGGGCGCCAGCCTGGCCGGCCGCACCTCGATGATCTCGGCCCTGCAGCGCCTTTCCGCCAATCATGGCGACACCAGCCTGCCGCAGACGATCCAGGCCTTCGGCATCTCCGGGCACCTCGCCTCGGGCTTCAAGCGCCTGTTCATGAGCCACCCGCCCATCGAGGAACGCATCGCCGCCCTGCAGAAGGGGCGGTGACCCACCTTTTTTCCTCACGGGGGCGCCCCCATAATCCGCTGCCTGTCCACCCATGAAGGAACGGCATCGTGAGCCAGGAAACCCGTAAGTTCGAAGCCGAGGTCGCCCAGGTCCTGCATCTGGTCACCCACTCCCTCTACTCGCACAAGGAAATCTTCCTGCGCGAGCTGATCTCAAACGCCTCCGACGCCTGCGACAAGCTGCGTTTCGAGGCGCTGGCAGACCCCCAGCTGGCCGCCGACGATGCGGACCTGCGCATCCAGATCACCTGGGACCCGGATGCCCGCACCATCAGCGTCCGCGACAACGGCATCGGCATGAGCCGTGACGAGGTGGTCGCCAACATCGGCACCATCGCCAGCTCCGGCACGCGCCGCTACCTCGAGGCCATGTCGGGCGAGCAGAAGGCGGACGCCCGCCTGATCGGTCAGTTCGGCGTGGGCTTCTATTCCGCCTTCGTCGTGGCCGACAAGGTCACCGTCATCACCCGCCGCGCCGGCGCGCCGGACGCGGAAGGCGTGCGCTGGGAAAGCGACGGCAAGGGCGAATACCTGCTCGAGGACACCAGCGTCGCCGAGCGCGGCACCACCGTGGTGCTGCACCTGAAAGCCGACGAGGACGAATTCCTCAAGTCGTGGCAGCTGCGCTCGCTGGTCACCAAGTATTCCGATCACGTGGCCTTCCCCATCCGCATGCCGGTGGAGAAGGAAGGCAAGCCCGATCCGACCGAGTGGACCACCATCAATTCGGCGTCCGCGCTGTGGTCGCGTCCGAAGAGTGAGCTGACCGACGAGGAGTACCAGGGCTTCTACAAGGCACTGGGCCACGACTTCAACGACGCCCTGGCCTGGACGCACAACCGCGTCGAAGGCAGCCAGAGCTTCACCACGCTGCTGTATGTGCCCGAGCAACCGCCGTTCGACCTGATGATGGGCGGCCGCGAAGAGCGCAAGGGCCTGAAGCTGTACATCAAGCGCGTCTTCATCATGGATGCCGCGGAAGAGCTGCTGCCGAACTACCTGCGCTTCGTGCGTGGCGTGGTCGACGCGGACGACCTGCCTTTGAACGTCAGCCGCGAGATCCTGCAGCAGAACCGCCAGCTCGAGCGCATCAAGGGCGCCTGCACGAAGCGCGTGCTCGACCTGCTGGAAAAGGTGGCGCGCGATGAGCCGGAGAAGTTCGCCACGTTCCTGGCCGGCTTCGGCAACACGCTCAAGGAAGGCATCGTCGAGGACACCGCCAACCGCGACCGCATCGCCAAGCTGCTGCGCTTCGCCTCGACCAAGGGCGAGGGCTCGGCCAAGACGGTGTCGTTCGACGACTACATCAACCGCATGTCGGTCGGCCAGGACACGATCTGGTACGTCACCGCCGACAGCTACGCGGCCGCCGCCGGCAGCCCCCAGCTGGAAGCGTTGAGGGCCAAGGACATCGAAGTGCTGTTGATGTTCGACCGCGTCGACGAGTGGATGCTGGGCTATCTGACCGAGTACGAAGGCAAGCGCCTGCGCAACGTGGCCAAGGGCGAGTTCCCGCTGGACGAGGCCGACAAGGCGAAGCAGGAAGCCGCCACCGAAGCCGCCGCCCCGCTGATCGAGCGCGCCAAGGCTCTGCTCGGCGATCGCGTCGGTGACGTCCGCATCTCGGCGCGCCTCACCGACTCGCCGTCGTGCCTGGCGCTGGCCGATTTCGACCTCGCCCCGCACCTGGCCCGCCTGCTGCGCGAAGCCGGCCAGGACGTGCCGGAGTCCAAGGCCGTGCTCGAACTCAACCCCGAGCATCCTCTGGTGAAGCGGCTGGCCGCCGAGTCCGACGACGGCAAGGCCGGCGACCTCGCCGGCCTGCTGCTGGAGCAGGCCGAGATCACCGCCGGCGCGCAGCTGTCCGACCCCGCCGCCTTCGTGCAGCGGATGAACCGCGTGCTGCTGGCGTAAAGCTCACGGTGTCGCACCGCCCCCCGGTGCGACACCGTCCGTCTGCCCCGCAACACCGCCCGTCGTAGGAGCGCACGATGTGCGCGACATGTTTTGAGGCCGAACCCACGACCTGGCGCGCCAGCTCGATGGGCACCGCGAAACCATGTCGCGCACATCGTGCGCTCCTACATGCCGCGCGGCGCAACAGGCGACGATGTTATCGTCCAACCCCATGTCCGCCTTGCTCATTCTCTTCGTCTGCCTCGCGCTCGGCATCCTCTGCCGGCGTTTCGCCCGCCTGCCCGAGGGCATCGTCCCGGGCATCAACTGGTGGGTGCTCAACGTGGCGCTACCGGCGCTGGTGCTGGCGCTCGTCCCGCAGGTCACCGTCGATGCCCACCTGTGGTTCCCGGTCGCGGGTATGTACATCACCTTCTTCGGCGCCTGGGCCCTGTTCGTGCTACTGGGCAAACTCCTGCACTGGACGCCGCAGCGGGTCGGTTGCCTGACCCTCGTGGGTGGCTTCGGCAACACCTCGTTCATGGGCTACCCGCTGATGGAGGCGCTGCACGGCAAGCCGGGCTTGTCCATCGCGGTGATCGCCGACCAGCTCGGGTGCTTTCCGCTGCTGGCGGCGGGCGGCATCGTCGTGGCGTCGCTGTATTCGGGCAAGGGCACCCGCGCCACGGCCATCGTGCGGCGCGTGCTGACCTTCCCGGCATTCCTGGCGCTGCTGGTGGGCGTGCTGGTGGGCATGGCCGGGGGCTGGCCTCCCGCCTGCGAGAAGGTGCTGCTACAGATCGGCCAGACCCTGACGCCGCTGGCGCTGTTCTCCGTGGGCCTGCAGTTTCGTCTGCAGATGCGCAGGGAAGAAACGCTTCCCCTGCTGGCCGGACTGGGCTGGAAACTGCTGTTGGCGCCGTTGGCCGTGCTGGCGTTGGGCCTCGCCACCGGCGTGGGCGGACTGATCCTCACCGTCGGGGTATTGCAGTCGGCGATGGCACCGATGATCTCGGCGGCCATCCTCGCCGACCAGCACGGCCTGGAGCCGCGGCTGGCGAACACGGTGTTGGGCGCGGGCATCGTGCTCTCGCTGGTGACGTTGCCGCTCGGCAACCTGCTGCTGCCAGCCGCGTGAGCGCTTGGTTTTGCCCCGGCGCGTCCGCACACTCAGCGCATGACCGATCAGACCAGCAACCCCGGGGTTCGCGCCGACGTATGGCTATGGGCAGCACGCTTCTTCAAGACCCGCAGCCTGGCCAAGCAGGCCATCGAGGGCGGCAAGGTGGTGCTCAACGGTGCGCCCTGCAAACCGGCCCGGCCCGTAGTGGCCGGCGACACGCTGCGGATCACCCGCGGCGACGAGCGCCTGGTCTGCCTCGTGGTGGCGTTGTCCACCAAGCGCGGCCCGGCGCCGGAGGCGCGCAAGCTCTACACCGAGACCGAAGAGAGCATCGCCGAGCGCGAGCGACTGCGTGAGGACAAGCGTCTGACCGGCGGTGCGCTGCTGCGTCCGGACTCGCGGCCGGACAAGCGTTCGCGGCGACTGATCCAGGATCTTAAGAAGACGCTCTGACGCCCAAAAAAACCGCCCCCGCATCCCATGTCCCGGGCTGCTGACTCGGGGATGGGGCGGGGGCGTCACGGAGTCGGAAGATGGAGAGTCGTAAGACCCCGTGAAATCGACAACGCCACTATAGGCAGCGCAGTTCCCAAGGGGAATTCGATTGTTTGGATCGATCCGATAGGGTGACTCAATGGTTTAGCGCAGCATTTTTCGCAGTTTGTATAGCTGGTCCAGGGCCGCACGCGGCGTCAGGTCGTCCGGATCCATCGCTCGAAGCGCCTCTTCCACGGGCGAGGGCAACGGCGGGGCGAACAACCCCATCTGCGGCGCGGAGGCCGGCGGCGTCGCCACGGCGGCCGTTACTTCGTGCCCCTGTTCCAGGGCAGCCAGATAACGCCGGGCATCGGCGATCACCGCCTTGGGCAAGCCGGCCAGCGCCGCCACCTGCAAGCCGAAGCTGCGATTGGCCGGGCCGTCCTTCACCGTGTGCATGAAAACCAGCTGCTCGCCGTATTCGACGGCGTCCAGGTGGACGTTGGCGATGGTGCGGTAATCGCCAGCCAGTTCGGTCAGTTCGAAATAATGCGTGGCGAACAAGGTGTACGCGCAGCTCGTCGCCGCGAGATGGACGGCCGCGGCGCGGGCCAGTGACAGGCCGTCGTACGTGCTGGTGCCACGCCCCACCTCGTCCATCAACACGAGGCTGCACTCGGTCGCGTTGTGCAGGATGTTCGCGGTCTCGCTCATCTCCACCATGAAAGTGGACTGGCCGCGCGACAGGTCGTCGCCGGCGCCGATGCGGGTGAAGATGCGATCGATCGGCCCGATGGTGGCGGCGGAGGCCGGCACGTAGCTGCCGACATGGGCGAGCAGCACGATCAGGGCGTTCTGCCGCATGTAGGTGGACTTGCCGCCCATGTTGGGGCCGGTGATGACGAGCATGCGCCGCGCAGAGTCCAGCGCCAGGTCGTTCGGCTCGAACGGTTCGTCGCGCACCTTCTCCACCACGGGATGGCGGCCGCGTTCGATGTGGATGCCGGGCACGTCGGTGAGCACCGGTGCGGCCCAGTCGAGGGCTTCCGCACGGTCGGCCAGGTCGGCCAACACGTCCAGCTCGGCCATCGCCGCGGCGGCGATCTTCAGCTCGCCCAGGTGCTCGGTGAGCTTGTCCAGCAGCAGTTCGTACAGCGCGCGCTCGCGCATCAGCGAGCGTTCCTTCGCCGACAGCACCTTGTCCTCGAACTGCTTCAGTTCCTCGGTGATGTAGCGCTCGGCATTCTTCGTGGTCTGCCGGCGGGTGTAATGTGTCGGCGCCTTCTCGGAGTGAGCCCGCGAAATCTCGATGTAATAGCCGTGCACGCGGTTGTAGCCGACCTTAAGCGTCGGGATGCCGCTGGCGGCTTTCTCGCGTTCTTCCATGTCGACCAGGAACTGATCCGCGTTGGTAGACAACTGGCGCAGTTCGTCCAGCTCATCGTCGTAGCCCTCGGCGAGCACGCCGCCGTCGCGTAGCAGCACCGGTGGCTGCGCGATCACCGCGCGCATCAGCAGATCGGCCGTGTCGGCATGGTCGCCGATGCGTTCGACCAGATCGTGCAGCAGCGGGCTGTCCAGGCCCGCGATGTCGTCGCGCAGCGCTGGCGCGGCGGCCAGGCCGTCACGCAGCGTCGAGAGATCACGCGGCCGCGCGGAACGGAGCGCGACGCGTGCAAGGATGCGTTCCAGGTCGCCGATGCCGCGCAGGCGCTCACGTAGGGTGGCGTGCCGGCGCGTATCGATCAGGCTGCCGATGGCCTGGTGGCGGCCACGCAGCACGACGCGATCGCGCAGCGGACGGTTGAGCCAGCGGCGGAGCAGGCGCGCGCCCATCGGCGTCACCGTTTCGTCGAGCACGCCGAGCAGGGTGTTTTCTACGCGCCCGCTCTGGTGCGTGTCGATCTCCAGGTTGCGTCGTGTCGCCGCGTCCATGGCGATCGTCTCGCCCGCGTTCTCCACGGCCATGCCGGTGAGATGGGGCAGGGCGGCCTTCTGGGTTTCCTCCACGTAGCCCAGCAGGCAGCCGGCCGCGGCGACCGCCATCGGCATGCCGTCCACACCGAAGCCGCGCAGGTCGCGCGTACGGAAGAAGCGGCAGAGTTCGCGCGTGGCGGCATCGCCGTCGAAGTGCCACGGCTGTCGCTTGCGCAGGCCGGGCAGGGAGGCGACCAGCTTCGGCCAGGCCACGTCTTCGCCGACCAGGGTCTCGGCGGGTTGGAGGCGGGCCAGCTCGGCGGCCAGGCCCTCGGCGCCCGTCACCTCGGTCAGCAGGAAGCGTCCGGTGGACAGGTCCACCCAGGCCAGTCCGTAACCGGTCTGGCCGGCGGCGATGGACAGCAGCAGGTTGTCGCGCCGCTCTTCCATCAGCGCGGCGTCGGTCACCGTGCCCGGCGTGACGATGCGCACCACCTCGCGCTTGACCGGGCCCTTCGACAGCGCCGGATCGCCGATCTGCTCGCACAGCGCCACCGACTCGCCCAGCTTTACCAGGCGAGCCAGGTAGTTCTCGACGGCGTGGTAGGGCACGCCGGCCATGGGAATGGGCGCGCCGGCCGACTGGCCGCGCTGGGTCAGGGTGATGTCGAGCAGTCGCGCCGCCTTGCGGGCATCGTCGTAGAACAGCTCGTAGAAGTCGCCCATCCGGAAGAACAGCAGGATGTCCGGATGCTCGGCTTTGGCTGCCAGATACTGGCGCATGAAGGGCGTGTGGCCCGCCAAAGGGTCGTCGTGTGCTAAAGCCATGATTTAACTGGACCTGATGCCTTGTGGCACGCCGCTCATGGCGCACCGGTCGGCCATGATACCGCCCTGGCCGCGGGCGGGGTCTGGCGCCTGTTCCTCGTTCGTTCGCCGCGGCGTGCTGGACATGACTGTCAGAAGCAACAGGCCCCGTCATCCCGCGCGATGATCCGGCTGCCGTTATTCGAGTGATCTCGCTTGCCGTCCGTATCGAAGCTAGCTCGGCTCACGTCCCGAGTAATCAGACGCCCGTCGTGGCTGATGAATCTGTCTCGCCATGGCGTAAACGGCCACAAAGGCCGCAGCAACGCCGGACGCCGCGCCCACGCCGAGCGCCTGGCGCGGGCCCCAATGGTTCGCTACCCATCCCACCATCGGCGCCCCGAGCGGCGTTCCTCCAAGGGCGATGGCCACACGTAATGCCATCACCCGTCCCCGCATAGCGGGCTCCGTCGTGAGCTGCATCAGGCTGTTGGTCGCGTTCGTGAAGGTCAAGGCGGCGACGCCGATGACCACCAACGCACCGGCGAACAGCCAATAGTTCGGGGCGATAGCGGCCAGGGCGCAGCCCAGTCCAAACACGGCGGACCCGATCAGCAAGGAATTGAATCCTGGTCGGTCGCGGCCGGCGGCAAGTAGCGCCCCTGAGATGGTACCGATAGCCATGGTCGACGACAGCAGGCCATAGCCACGTGCATCGGCGTGGAGGACATTGACGGCCATGGTTGAGATAAAGATCGGGAAGTTCAGTCCGAACGTGCCGATCAGGAACAACATCGCCAGAATCGCCCTGAGGTCGGGTCGGGACCACACATAGCGCCACCCCTCGGTCAGGCTCCCTCTCGTTCTAAAGGCCCGAGCGTTTGCGTGCAGACCGGAAAGACGGAGCAGGAATAGGGAAGCCAGAACCGCGATAAAGCTGGCGCCGTTGAGCAGGAATGCCCAACCGGTGCCCACCGAAGCGATGACCAGACCGGCCACCGCTGGCCCGATCATGCGCGCCGCGTTGAACGACGTCGAGTTGAGCGCGATCGCATTGGGCAGGTCCGCGTCGCCGACCAGTTCGGTCACAAAGATCTGGCGCACGGGGGCGTCAAAGGCCGAGGCGCAGCCGGACAGAAACGCGAAGACATCGACATGCCAGAGCTGGACGCCGCCGGTGATAGTGAGAAGCCCCAGCGCTAAGGCAAGAACGCCCATGGTTGCCTGGGTCGCCATCAGGAGCTTGCGCTGGTTGTAGTGATCGGCCGCGAAGCCGGTCCAAGGCAGCAGCAGGAGCTGTGGCCCGAACTGAAGGGCCATGACGGTGCCCACGGCCGAGGCGTCGTGATGGGTGAGTTGGGTGAGGACCAGCCAGTCCTGGGCCGTGCGCTGCATCCATGTCCCGACATTCGACACGAGCGCTCCGGCGGCCCAGATCCGGTAGTTGGAATTCCTCAGCGAACGGAAGACGCCCGCCGGTGCCACACTCACGAGACGAGAAGAAGCCATACCATTTTCAGGTGCCCCTTATTGCCAAGAGATCGATGACCTCTTGGGCCGTGCCCGTTTCACCCAGCTTCGGGAAAACATGCCGGCTGCTATGGTCATGCGTCTCGGAACGTGCGTCCGTCATGGCGTCGAGGGCCAGCGTGACATTGAATCCGTGCTCGTAGGCTTGGCGCGCGGTGGACTCGACACCCGTCCCGGTGGCGACACCGATGATGACGACCTGAGTAACATCCAGCGCGGTTAGCTGATCTTTGAGGTCGGTGTTGGCGAACGCGCCCCAGGTTCGCTTCGCCACGACGATATCGCTCGGCTGTTGATCGAGTTCGGGGATGAAGTCAGTCCACCCCTCTGGAAACGATCCGCCATGACGCGGCCGCTCCGTGCGGCCTGGCGCTACGCCGACGACCTTGACGAGAACGACCGGCAGGCCGCGTTCACGAAACGCATCGAGCAGCGCCCGCGAGCGATCCACGACCCCGGCAATGGGATGAATAAAAGGGGAGGCGACGATGCCCTTTTGCAGGTCGACGATGATGAGGGCGGTGTTTGGGTCGAGCGTGGTGAGGGCCATGCTGGTTCCTGGGACGGGGTTAGCTCAGAAGTCGGCAAGACGCTGCAGCAGCTTCATGGCCGCCGCGAGTTCGCGTTGTTCCTGGGGGGACAGTTGTGCCTGCAGGGCACGGACCAGCCAGTCTTCCTTGGCAGCCCGTGTCTCTTTAAGGGTCTTCCGAAAACTCGGCGTCAGGTCGACGAGGGTTTGCCGACCATCGCTGGGATCGGGGGCGCCGCTAACGGCCTTCATCGCCTCCAGCTTGGCCACCGTGATACGCATGGATTGCGGGCGGACGCTTTCGGCTCGAGCCAGGGCAGACACGGTGGTGGCCCCGTCACGATCCAAGCGGAGGAGCACCGACTTCTGAGCGGACGTGAAGTCACCTGGGTGAGCTTGCTCCCGCAACCGTCGCGTCAGCTTTCCCAAGGAGATGCGAAGTTCGCCAGCAAGGGAAGCTGCTGAGAGTGTGTTGGGTGTGAGCGAGGAATGGGCCATGTATGGACCGTAACATAAATACAGGAAATATGTACAGGTAAGCTGTAATGATTTTGGAGCTGGGTGCTGGCTTGTCACCGATGCGGCGCCCGCGTATGCAACACCTTGGACGGGGGTCGGGCGAGTTCAAATTCATGACCGACATCCTTCAGTTCGCGGAAGGCGTGCCAGACCTTGATCCCGTTCGCAAGCCATCTCATGAAGACGAACGTTCTCGCACAGACGGTTCACGTCGACTTCGAACGCCATCCAATGAACCGTCTAAGCACGAATTTCACTGTGCAGTGCGAATACTCAGCCGTTCTTGCGTGAATCGGACGAAGGCGAGCGCGGCGTCTGTGATTGCTCGAGCCGACATCGTTAAGGCGTGCACCGGCACACCGGGGCTTTCCGTAGCATCGTGGACAACGGTGAGGCTACCGCTCCGGATATCCTCCTCGCACAGGCAAGCAGGCAGACGTGCGAAGCCAAGGCCGGTACGAACGGAGGCGAGTAGTACGGCAATGTCACTGGTCACCATTCTTGCTTCACCTTGCTTGCTGGGTCGAAAAAGCAAGTTCATCGGCGCGCCTGGGCCGGCATACGCGAGCACATCGCGATCCGCGATGCGGTCGACGCTGGGTGACGGTCCCAGGCGCCTCACCAGTTCGGGCACCGCGACGGTAACGGTTGGCATGTGCGTGAGCACTCGTGCGACGACGTCCGTGCTATCGGGCAGGTTATCGCGCACCGATAGGACGACATCTGCCTGCTGCCGGATGAGCGGCTCGAAGTCGCCGTTGCTCGTGGTCAACCACACGCGCATCTGAGGATGATCCGCGGAGAACTCCGGCAGAATATTTGACAGCAAGGGCATCAGCAGGCTGTGCACATGAATTCTCAACGACCGGCCCCCGACATCGGTATCTGTGGCCGCACGTTCTGCAGCCACGGCCGCCTCGCACATTGCAGAGGCATGCCTGTATACCTCCTCACCAATGGGCGTAACGGAGAAGCGCCGAGCATTCCGGTGCAAGAGCTGCACTCCAAGGCGCCGTTCCAGTGCCTTGATACGGCGGCTCAGCAGGGATCGCGTAGTCCGCAGGTGCTCGGCGGCTACTGAAAAGCTTCCAGCCTCAATCACCTGCACCAATAGGAACAGGTCCGCCATATCGTTGGTCCGCTTCATGCTTGTATGACTTGCGTTAGGTGCGCGATACCTTAAATGGACGGTTTGGCGCCGCTTTTGGCGGAGGGACCAAGGTCTTTGGTCGCGGGCAAAGTCGATTGAGTCGTCTATACTCTTCAGCCGAAGGGGGCCTCGTGCGCCCCTCGGCAGTACACCGGGGGTTTGCTTGAATACCTTGAATCCGCCACACATTCTGGTTGTCGATGACCGGCCTGAGGAGATTGGCGCACTCGTTGCGGCCCTCCGTACTGAAGGGTGGCGGGTCAGTCTCGTCACGAACGCGAGCCAAGGGGTTCAACGCGCGCAAACGATGGCGCCGGACCTCATGCTGCTCGATGTGCGCATGCCACACATGGACGGATTTGCCGTCAGTCGTCTGCTTCAGGAAATGCCGCAGTTAAAAGGGACGCCGATGGTGTTTCTGACCTCGGCCAATAGTGTTGAGGAGCGGTTGGAGGGGCTCAGCCACGGCGGCGTCGATTACATCCTGAAAGACTGCCATCCGGCCGAGCTTGTGGCACGGGTTCGCATCCATCTGAGGCTCTCGCCCCGGTCTGCCATCGCGCCGGACCATGGAACGTCCGCCGCATCGCTGACCGCCGACGAGGTGGTCCTGCAAGCCGCCATGCGACTTCTCCGGCGTCGCCTCGCGGAGCCTCTGTCGCTGGACGAGGTAGCGCGTGAAGTGGGAACGTATGACAAGCGTTTGTCAGCCATCTTCCGGGAACACCTTGGCACCACGGTATTTGCCTGGCTGCGGGAGGAGCGCATTCAGCGAAGCCGGCGCCTGCTGGTCGAGACCACATTGAATATGCAAGACATCGCACTCGAGATAGGTTTTCGGAGCGCGTGCAACTTCACCACGGCGTTCCGGGAGCGCTGGGGCGTTACGCCCACGCGATTCCGCCAGGTGTCTCAAGAGGAAGCCGCTGGGGACGCCCGCGCTAAGGCCGGGGTCACCGCCGCGTGATGACCTGGTTACGGGGCGCAGCATGCGCACTTTTAGTGCTTGCGCTGGGTGCGCCGGCCGTCGCCGGCACTCCCTCGGCGCATGTGCAGCTGCCCCTGGTGGTCTACGACCAGAACACAGGCCTGTCGAGCTTGTCCGTGGTCCGGCTCCTGGAGGACCAGCATCATTTTGTTTGGGCCGGAACCGAGCAGGGCCTTTATCGTTTTGACGGCATCGGTTTCAATCCGACGCGCGAAAAGGACGGTTTCCAGACCTCCGAGGTCGTGAGCCTGGCCGAGGACGACGACGGACATGTCTGGGCTGGCACCAGGGCGGGCTTACAGTCGCAAGACGACAGCGGGACGTTCTCCTGGGTGCGGCCGGATGGCCGGACCATGCTCGTGGATCGAGGGCAGACTTTGGCGCCGGACGGGCAGGACGGCATGTTGGTGGTCACCGGGCACCACCTCGTCCGCCTGAAACGGCAGGCGGCCGATCGATGGACGGCGAGCCCGTGGCCGGAAGAGACCGCCGGCAAAGAACCACCCTTTCAGGTCGCCGCCGTCTATCGCCATGGTGGCCAGATCTGGTTCGGGTGCGATCAAGCCGTGTGCCGGTCGAGTAACGGCGTCCTGACCCGATTTACCGCAGCGCAAGGCGTCCCTGCCGATAAATGGGTAGGTTTTTTGGTCGCTCGTGACGGCACGGTCTGGGCGCGCGGGTTGCGCAGCGTCGTTGCGCTCGCTGCCGACGGGTCGGCGTTCGTCGCGCACGACATCCCCGGCGGGCACGGCGAGGTGGCGGCGACCAGTATTGATCTGGCACAAGATGGCGAGGGGCGCATTGTCACGCGCTCGGACGCAGGCATTGCGCGCTGGGCCGGCGGCCGATGGGACCTTCTGGACACGCACAACGGACTGCCGGGCGTTGGGATTTCCGCTCTGATCGCCGACCACGACGGCGCGCTGTGGGCGGGAACCTACGGCCGAGGGGTGCTTTATTGGAGCAGCGCTGGCGCCGTCGAAAACTGGACCTCCAATCAGGGGCTCAGTGATAGCCTCATTTGGTCCATCACCCGAGCAGGTCCTGACTCGATTTGGGTGGCGGGCGAAAGCGGCGGAGAAGTCATTGTTCCGTCCGAAGGGCGTGCCCACCGATGGCCTGTGAGCGTGCCTCCTCCTGTCCAGGCGCATGCTGTGCTCACGGGTCCGGGTGGATCCATCTGGTATTTCCTGTTCGATGGTCGGGTGGTCCGGTATGAGCCGAAAGACCATCGCAGTGTGCAAGTCGCGCAACTGCCCTACCTCATTCGCGGAGCACACCGTGACGGGTCCGGGCGCTTTTGGATTTACACGATGGGCGGGCTTTACGAGCTTGACCCGGTCTCCGGGTCGGCTGTGCACGTGGCTCCGAGCTTGATTCCTTCCACGATGTGTTCCGACCTGGCGGAAGACGCCGCCGGGCGACTATGGCTCGCCTGCAACTCCGGCTTGTATCGCCACAACGAGAGCGGATGGGCACGTGTTCGCGTCCTTCCGGGTGAGTCTCCGGGAGGCTATGAAAACGTCGCAGTAACCCCCGACGGACACCTCTGGCTCAGTTCGTTGCAACCAGGCCTTGTCATGGGGCTCGCTGGGGATGGCGAAAGCCTCACCATGGAATCGGTCAACGACCCGCTATTGGCCGCGACGCGCCTTTATTTTCTGCGTTCGGACAACCAAGGCCGGGTTTGGGCGGGCGGCGGCAAGGGCGTCGATGTCCTTGCGGATGGAATATGGACGCGTCTATCCAGCCGCGACGGCTTGTTGTGGGACGAGACCAACCATGGCGCTTTTTTTGCGGATGCCGAGGGGTCGGTCTGGATCGGAACCCCCGTCGGATTGACCCACGTGCTCAAGCCCGCGGACCTGCTGGCGCCTAGAACGATGACGCCGCAGCTTTTTCCGGCGCGCTACGGGGACCGTCCCGTGGCATCGGACGCTCTGCCGTACGAACGCGGCGCACCTTTGACGATCGCGTTTGGTGTCTCGGGCAACAGTGCCGGGCATCCCGTGCACTTTCGCTATCGTCTCAAGCCACTGGACCGCGACTGGGTCGATACAAGTCAGCGGGAGGTCCGCTACGCCTCGCTTCCCTGGGGCCACTACCAGTTCGAAGTCCAGGTCGTGGACGAAAACCGGCGAACAGTGTCGGCCATTGCCTCGCTCGAGGCGACCATCCACGCACCCTGGTGGATGACCCCCGGCGCCTTCATTGCCCTCGCCTTGGCCATCGTGGGCCTAGCGGTGGGAGCGTGGCGCTGGCGGACCCAAGTTCTCGTTGCACATGCCCGCCGCTTGGAGGGGATCGTCGTGGAACGCACCAAGGAGCTTCGCGCGCTTCTGCACGCCCGGCGCCGTTTGCTCGCGCACATTGGGCACGATCTGCGTTCGCCGCTCTCAGCCATCGTGAATGTGGCACGGCAGTGGCGCTGGACTGGACCGGATGTCGAACACCCCCGGACGATTGAGCGTCACGCGCGAATGCTCATGGAACTCATCGACGAGGTCGTGGAATTCTCGCGGGGCGAACTGACGGACGTGCTGCTGGAGCCGGCACCTGGTTACCTTTACCGCTTCCTCCACGAGGCCGCGGAAGAGGGCGCACTCCTTGCCCAGTCCAACAACAACCGGCTTAACGTATCCATTGGCACAGACCTTCCGGCCGTGGTCGAGCTGGACTTTCGGCGCCTGCGTCAGGTGCTTTCAAATCTCCTGGGCAACGCCGCCAAGTACACCCGGAATGGCGAAATCGTCTTTACGGTTGAGGCTCGGATCTCCGCTCTTGGTCGTTTGAGCCGGCTGCGCTTCGCGGTCGAAGACACGGGCATCGGTTTGGGAGGCATGGGCGCAGAGACACTTCTCGAACCGTTCGTCCGGGGCACCAACATCAGTGATGCACCCGGAAGCGGACTGGGCCTTGCCATCGTGGCGCAACTCTTGAGTCGCATGGGGTCTCGGCTAGAGGCGGGAGACAGTTCACGGGGAACGGGAAGCCGTTTCTCGTTCGAGATCGAAGTTCCTTTGGCGGACGAGCACGATGTCGAGCCGGACTTGGCTATGGGCCAGGACCCTGTCGCGGTGGAGGGTCACGGCAGAGCGGTGATCGTGGCCGAGCCCGATGCAGCCCGCCGCGCCGTTTTGTGCGACTTGCTGGACGGCTATGGATTCCAGTCCGTGCCCGTGGATTCGGCGAGAGGCCTCGACGGCCTTGAAGCCACGCGGCCGGCCCTCATCATTGCCGAGCATCGGTGGCCGGGGGGAGGAGAGGGGACGGTGATCCCACGCCTAAGCGAGCGCCTGCCTGGCGTCCCTGTCCTGATATTTACTGCTGTTCCGCCGACTCCCGCCGACGCATCACGCTCACCAACAGCAGTGATGCTGCTGAAGCCGTCCGACGCAGCGGAGGTCATGTCCTGCGTGGCACGGCTGATCGACCCATCCGACGGCCATTCACATCCGGAGCCTTTCGCCCCTGCGCGCCCGACGTCCCCTCCAGCAAAGAACGTCCGACCCGTTTAAGCGCTGGGGCTGCTTACTTTTCGTTGAATCCCGTTAGTCGCTCTTTTGAATGGGCGGAACGTGTCACGCCGGGCGTGACATAAGTTCCCGTCTGGCGGCCTTACGACGCCGCGCCCGGGTTTCTAGAATCGGCCCGCTGCCGCGACGCCGTTCGCATTTTTTGCGACTGCCGACGCGACCACTTGCAAGCGAGCGCGACGCTGTCCTGCCGACGCACTGTGACGGCCAGGCTTGCGTCGCGATTTTCTCGCGCTGCGCGCAACCGATCGCATCAAATCAGGGCCCCGCAACAATGAATCGTATTTATCGCCTGTGCTGGAACGCCGCCACCTCTCAGTGGGTCGCGGCCAGCGAACTTGCCCGCAGCCGCCGCCCAGGCGCTCGGGTCACCGCTTCCGCAAGCGCCCCACGCGCAGCATCCATCGCGTTAGCGGTCGCCCTGGCGCTGGGCAGCGCAGGAGCTGCGCGCGCGGGTCAGACAGGCGGTCAGCTGGTGTCGGGCAGCGGTGCGATCAACCAGCACGGCACCACGACGACCATCAATCAGGCGAGCCAACACCTCTCGCTCAACTGGCAGACCTTCGACATCGGCGCGAACGAGACGGTCAATTTCGTCCAGCCAGGTCGTGACGCCATCGCGGTCAACCGCATCCTTGGTAACAGCGCCTCGGAGATCTATGGGCATCTCAATGCCAACGGCCAGGTCTGGCTCATCAATCCCAAGGGTGTGCTGTTCGGCGAGAGTTCGCAGGTCAACGTCGGTGGACTCGTCGCATCGACACTCGATACCGCCGACAGTTCGCTCGACGCGACCTCACGCACCTTCAGCGGCAATGGTAAGGGCAGCATCGTCAACAAGGGCTCGATCCGCGCGGCCAACGGCGGCTATGTGGCCTTGCTGGGCAACACGGTATCGAACCAAGGCACCATCAGCGCGCAGCTGGGCACAGTGGCGATGGGGGGCGGCAGTGCCATAACGCTCACCTTCGAAGGCAGTCAGCTGCTCCATCTCCAGGTTGACCGCAGCACGCTCGACAATCTGGTGGAGAACCGTCAGCTGGTTCAAGCGGATGGCGGCCGAATTTTCATGACCGCCGGCGCGGCCGATTCGCTCTTGGCCAGCACGGTGAACAATACCGGTGTTGTTCGCGCGCAGACGGTGCAAAACCACAACGGCGAAATCGTCTTGCTCGGCGGCATGACGGCCGGCCATGTGAATGTTGAGGGCACGCTGGATGCGAGCGCGCCCGATGGCGGCAATGGCGGCGCGATCGAGACATCGGGCGCGTTCGCGCACATCGGCAGCGCAGCGATCACCGCCGGCGCACCCTACGGCAAAGCGGGCACCTGGCTGGTCGACCCCTATGACTTGACCATCGATGCGACCGCAGCCAACGCCATCTCGAGCTCGCTCAACAACGGCACCAATGTCACCGAATCGACGTCGGCAGGCAGCGCCTCGGGCGCGGGCGTGCAGAACCCGAATGGCGTGGGTGACATCAATGTCAACGCAGCCATCAACTGGACGAACCCAAACAGTACACTGACCCTGACGGCGTATCGCGCCATCAATGTCAATGCTCCCATTTCCGGTGCTGGCCGCGTGGCGCTAACGGCCCAGGGGACTGCAGGCAGCAACGGCAACATCACCCTTGCTGCAGGCGGCACCATTGCCGGCGGGGCAGGGGTAACCCTGACGGCCGCCAATGCGTTCATCAACAATGCGGGCAGCAATGCGCTCAGTTCGGCCTCAAACAAGTGGCTGGTGTATTCGGCCAATCGCTCCGCTGACGTGACCGGCGGCCTGACGCCGCAGTTCATTCAATACAACGCCGCAGCGGGCGCGACGCCGCTGGGCACGGGCAGTGGCTTCCTCTACAAACAGACCGCGGTCGCGGCCATCACGGGCCTCAGCGGCACGGTGGAAAAGACCTACGACGGCACGGCGACGGCCAGTCTTGACGGGACCAACGTCAATGCGACGCTGGCAAACGGCGACCTCATCGCCACGGCGACGGGCACCTATGGCAGCAAGGACGCCGCATCCGGCATTCAGGTGACGGCAGCGGGCAGCAGCGCGGGGTACACCTTCACCGACGCGAGTGGGCTCGTTCCAGTGTACGGCTACACCATCACCGGCGGTGGCGCTTCGGCAAATATCGGAGTTATCGACCCGCGCCAGCTCGGCGTCTCGGTCATCAACAACCCGACGAAGACCTACAACGGGACGAACACCGCCACCCTGAGCAGCGCAAATTACCTTACCTCGGGGCTCGTGGCGGGTGAGAACATCACCTTCAGCCAGCCCAACAGCGTGGCTTACGATTCTGCCGACGCGGGCGTGCGCACGGTCAACGTAGGCTTCCTACCGTCCAATTTCACGGCGGCGAACGGCACGAAGCTGTCCAACTACGTATTGCCGACGACGGCGACGGGCCCCGGCACCATCAACAAGGCCAAGGTGCAGCTGTCGGGCCTCATCGGAAGCGACAAGGTCTACGACGGCACCACCACGGATGGCCTGGATAAGAGCCGTGTCTCGATTTTCGGCGTCATCGCGGGCGACGCAGCCAACGCCACGCTCGACAGCACGAATGGCATCGGCCAATTCGCCGATGCCAACGTGGGGAACGGCAAATCCGTCAGCGCCACGGGCTTCCAGCTCGTGGGTAGCAAGGCGACCAACTACGACCTGGTTTTGCAGTCGGACATCACCGGCTCCATCACGCCGAAGGCGCTCAGTATCAGTGGGGTATCGGCCCTCAGTAAGGTCTACGACGCGACGCGCGTGGCATCACTTGCCTACACCAACCTTGCCCTGAATGGCCTGGTCAACGGCACCGACAGCGCCAACATTTCCCTGGTCACAGCGGGCGCGAACGGAACGTTTGCCACAAAGAACGTAGGCAACGGCATCGGGGTTACCGCGTCGGGCTTTACGTTGGCGGGCACCGGCACGGGCAACTACACCCTGTCGCAGCCCACCGGCCTGTTCGCCAACATCACGCCCGCGCCCTTGCTTATATCCATCACCGGCAATCCCACCCGCACGTACAACGGAACCACGACGGCCAATATTGGCGCGGGCGACGTGACCATCACCGGCTTCCAGGGTGGCGAAACGGGCAGCGCGGTGCAGAGTGCTGGCGCCACATACGCCAGCAAGGACGCAGGCACCCGGCTGGTGACCGCACTGCTCGAACCGTCGGACTTCAGCCTGGGCAACGGTGCGCAGCTTTCCAACTACACCTTCCCCACCTCTATTACCGGGAATGGCACGATCGCCCAGGCCATTCTGACGTGGTCGCTGGTGGGGAATCCCACCAAGATTTACGACGGCAATACGAACGCGGCGCTGACGAGTGACAACTTCCAGCTCTCTGGATTCCTCAGCGGAGAGGGCGCCACGGTTACCCAGACCCATGGCACCTACGACACCGCCAATGTCGGCCAGCGGAACGTCACGGCAAACCTAGGCATCGCGGACTTTACGGCGCTCAATGCCACCGTGCTGTCGAACTACGTGCTGCCGACGGTGATGACCGGCGTTGGCACCATCACGCCGGCCCCCTTGGCTGGCTTCATTACGGCGGGCATCAACGGCCCGACTCGCGTTTATGATGGCACCACCGTCGCGGCGCTCACGCCAGCTAACTTCATCCTTTCGGGCTTTGCGTCGGGGGAGGGTGCTTCGGTCAACCAGACCGTCGGCATCTTTGCTTCGAAGAACGTGGGCAAGCAGGCCGTGTCTGCGGCGCTGACGAGTGCCAATTTTGATGCCAATGCCGGCACCAACCTTGGCAACTACACCCTGCCATCGATGGCATATGGCACCGGCGAAATCCAGCAGGCGCTGTTGACCGCATCGATCGTCGGCAACCCGTCCAAGGTGTACGACGGCACGCGCTATGTGACGCTCACGCCCCAGAACTACCAGGTCCTTGGCTTTGTGGCCGGCGAAGGCGCGGATATCGTTCCAAGCTCCTCGATTTCCTTTGACACCAAGAATGTCGGCAGCAACAAGACGATCACGGCGAACATGGCTGTGTCCTCTTACCTGCCGAACAGCCAGACCTTGCTTTCGAACTACATCCTGCCCACGGTCGCCACCGGCCCCGGTACCATCACGGCAGCACCCCTCTATATCGTCGGCGTATCCGCACAGAGTCGTGATTACAACGCAACGACCTTGGCGACACTCAACAGTGGGGGCGCTTCCCTGGTCGGGCTCGTTGGCGCCGACTCGAACGACGCCGGGAAAGTGGCCCTCACGGCCGGCACGACCGGCCTCTTTGCGGACGCCAACGCAGGCGTGGGCAAAGCCGTCACGGCGAACGGTTTCTCCATCTCAGGCAGCGAGGCGGGTAATTACACGCTCATGCCGCTGGCCGGCCTGACAGCGACCATCAGTCCATTCACGCTGAGCATCAATGGCGTGTCGGCCATCGACAAGATTTACGATGGCAATACGGGCATTGCGCTCAATACCGGCACCGCGTCGCTAGGCGGCATTTTTAGCGCCGACAACGGAAACGTGACCCTCGATGCGTCGGGTGCTGCGGGCAACGTGAGGTCGGCCAATGCCGCCAATAACCTCGATGTCACAACCTCTGGCTTTGGCCTGGCAGGCAGTGCTGCGGGCAACTATCGCGTCAACCAGGTCAGCGGTCTCACTGCGAACATCTCAAAGCGCGCCGTTACCGCGTCGATCACAGGCGATCCGACCAAGCCATACGACGGTTCAAACTCAGTGACGCTGACCGCAGGGGACTACACGCTGTCAGGTTTCGTCTCCGGCCAGGGCGCGTCCATCCCGCAGTCGTCGACCGCGAAGTACAACAACGTCAACGCCGGCAGCAACCGCGGCTTGACCTCGACGCTCTCGGTGTCGGACTTCGTGGCGCTCGCTGGAACCAACCTCGCCAACTATGACCTCCCCGTCGGCGCGACGGGTGCACTCGGTACGATCACGCCGTTCATCATCAATTTGATGGGCCAGCGCATCTACGATGCTACGACCAGCGCCGATGCTGGCCTGTTTACAAATGGTGGGACGATCGCTGGCGTGAACGGCGAACGCGTTGCTCTGACGGGCAGTGGCGTTCTTTCAACCAAGAACGTGGGAAACCAGCGCAGTTTTGCGAACTTCGGCACGTTGGCCCTGGGTGACAACACCGGCACCGCGGCCAATTACACGCTTGCGGGCGGCATCGATTGGGTCACCATCACCCCGGCAACCCTGACTGTGGCCGGCACGGTCGCCGCCGACAAGGCCTATGACCGTTCCACCGCCGCCCAGCTCTCGGGCTCCACGCTTGTCGGCCGGTTGGGTTCGGACGATGTGACGTTGGCGAATTTCGCCACGGGCACCTTCGTCAACAAGAATGCAGGCGTCAACAAAGCGGTCGGCACGTCGATGACCGTGGACGGCGGCGACAGCAGTAACTACGTCCTTGTGCAGCCGGCAGGGCTGACAGCGACGATCACGCCGCTCACGATCACACCGACCGCCACGGCGGATAGCCGCCAGTACGACGGGACCACCAATGCCACGGCGACGGTGTCGTCCTCCGGCGTGCTGGCAGGCGACACCGTCACCTTTGGCAAGTCCACCATGCCGCAGTTCGACGGAAAGGACGTCGCCAACGGCCGTACCGTCACGGTGAGCAACATCACCAAGGGTGGCGCGGATGCGGGCAACTATGTGCTGTCGACGACCAGTGCAACGGCACTGGCGAACATCACGCCGCGCGTCCTTAACCTGAGTGGCACCCGGGTCTACGACACCTCGACCTCGATTTTCAGCGCGGGTCTGACCCTCGGGAACCTCGTGTCGGGTGAGAGCCTTGGCCTCTCGGGCACCGGCAACACGTCAAGCAAGAATGTCGGAAGCTACAACGGCGGCAATTTCGCGCTGGGCTCGCTTACCCTCGCCAATGGCGCAGGCGGCCTCGCGGGCAACTACACGCTCAGTGGCGGTACCGATACCTACACCATTACCCCGGCGACCCTCCATGTCATCAACACCACGGCCGACAGCAAGGTGTATGACGCAAATACCATCGCCGCCTTGCACAATGCCACCCTCGATGGGGTACTGGGATCAGACACCGTTGACCTGACCCATGCCGATGCCGGCACCTTCAGCGACAAGAATGTCGGCACGCACAAGGCGGTCAGCACGGCGATGGGCATCGCGGGGACTGATGCGGGCAACTACACGCTCGTGCAGCCGGCTGATGTCGTCGCGGATATCACCGCTAAACTCATTCATGTCGACGCCAATGGCGTCAGCAAAGTCTACGACGGCACCACGGCTTCGGGCGCGACCCTGTCGAGCCAGGACTTGGCGGGTACTGACCAAGTCACCTTCAATGCCACGAGCAACCTGTTCGACACCAAGGATGTAGGCACCGGCAAGGTTGTGAGCGTTAATGGAATTACCGCCAGCGGCACCGACGCGGGCCATTACACGCTGGCGAACACCAACGCAACCACGATGGCGAACATCACGCCGTTCATCATCAATCTCAGTGGCGCGCGCGTCTATGACGGCACGGCGACGGCCGGTGCAAGCCTCTTTGGCGCGAACGGCGTGGTCACGGGCGTTCATGGGGAAACGCTGGTCCTTTCCGGTTCGGGTAAGAGCGCATCGAAGAACGTGGCCACCTACCAGCGGGCGAGCGATGGCACGGGCAATTTCGACCTCGACACGCTTGTCCTCAATGGCACGGGTGGTTCGAGCGCGGGCAACTACGCGCTGCAGGGCGGCACGGACAGCTTTACGATCACCCCGCTGGCGGTGACGGTCAATGCCACCGGCGGCAACAAGGTCTATGACGCAACGACCGCCGCCACCGCGACCCTGACGGCCAGCGGCCTGATTTCGGGGGATGCGGTGAACTTTGCCCTGGCTGGCGCCATTTTTGGTGACAAGAATGTCGCCAATGGCAAGGCCATCTCGGTCACCGGTATCACGGCCACTGGTGCGGATGCCGGCAACTACACCTTCAATACGTCCGCCCAGACCACCGGCAGCATCACGCCGCTCGCCATCAGTGGCAGCATCGTCGCCGACGACCGCGTTTACGACCGCACGACGGAAGCGGCGACCCACGGCAGCCTGTCGGGTGTGCTCGGCGGCGATGTGGTCGATTACAGCTCGACCACCGGCAGCTTCCAGGACAAAAATGTCGGCAATGGTAAGACCGTGAATGTCTCCGGTGTCGTGGGTGGAGCTGATGCCGGCAACTACGTCGTCACGAGCAATGCCACGACGATCGCGAACATCACACCGGCGACCATCGTGGTGAGCACCAGCGCGGGCGATAAGATGTATGACGGCAATGCGTCGGCGGCGACCGCCTTGTCGCAGACCGGTCTCCTCAGTGGCGACGACGTGACCTTCAGCGGTGCCTCGTCACTGTTTTCAGATGCGAATGCGGCCAACGGCAAGACGGTCACGGTCAGCGGCATCACCGCTGCGGGCGCTGACGCGGGTAACTATGTTTACAACACGGTCGCCACGACGCTCGCCAATATCACGCCTTACATCATTAACCTGCACGGCGAACGCGAATACGATGGCTCAACGGTCGGGACAGCCGGGGTATTTGGCAACCAAGGCGTAATCGCCGGTATCAACGGTGACACGCTGGATCTCAGTGGCGCCGGGTCGGTCGGCGACAAGCAGGTGGGCGTCGACAAAACACTCGTTTCGACGGGCACGTTGGTGCTCACAGGCAACGGGACCGCGCTGAGCAGCAACTACACCTTGGTCGGCGGCGCGCACGACGTGACCATCACGCCTAAGCAGATCGTGGTCGATGCCACTGGGTCCAACAAGGTCTACGACGGTGGGTCGCTTGCTTTTGCGGGTCTTGGTTCGGCCGGCGTCGTCGGCGGAGACCAAATCACCTTCACGGGCGGCGCGGCCAACTACAGCGACAAGAATGTCGCCAATGGCAAGACCATCACGGTCAGCGGCATCACTGCCGCTGGCGCGGATGCCGGCAACTACGCGTTCAATACCACGGCCCTGACTACCGGCAATATCACGCCGCTGTCCATTGGCGGCAGCATCGTCGCGGTCAACAAGACCTATGACGGGACGACTGCGGCGCAGACCAGCGGAACCGTCGACGGCGTGCTGGCGGGTGACAATCTGGGTATCGAGACGAGCGGTAGCTTCGTCGACAAGAACGTTGGCAGCGGCAAGGCTGTGGGCGTGGCCGGTGTTCTCACCGGAGCCGACGCAGGCAATTACACGCTCACGACGAACTCCACCACCCTGGCCGATGTCTACAAGGTCATATTGAACCTCGACGGCACCCGTGTGTATGACGGTGGCACGGTCGGCTCCGCCGGGATGTTCGGTAGTGCCGGGGTCATTGCGGGCGTGGCCGGTGAAAGCCTGATCCTGAGCGGGCAGGGCGTTCTCGGTAGCAAGAACGTCGCGGCCGACCGGCCACTGGCGGGTCTCGGGTCGCTCGCCCTCAACGATGACGGTGCCGGTCTTGCCAGCAACTACACGCTGGTCGGTGGCAACCATGTCGCCACGGTGACGCCGCTGGGGATCAATGCTGGTATTTCCGCCGACGATAAGGTTTACGACGGTAATACCGGTGCCTCCACGCACGGCGTACTGGACGGCGTGCTGGGTGGCGACCAGGTGAATCTTGCAACCACCGGCAGTTTTGTGGACAGGAATGCCGCCAATGGGAAGACGGTAGTCGTCGAAGGGACGCTATCCGGCGGAGACTCGGCCAACTACACGCTTACCTTCAACCCGACCACGACGGCAAGTATTACGAAGCGCCCCGTCGTTGTGGGCGGCCAGGGGACGGACAAGTTCTTCGATGGCAACACGGTCGACAAGGTGACCCTGTCGAGCAGCGGACTTATTGACGGCGACGTGGTGAGCTTCGGTGCCACGAGTGCGCTGTTTGCGGACCCATCCGTAGGCCACGGCAAACCCGTAACCGTCGATGGCATCTTTGCCACCGGCGCAGACGCGGGAAACTACGCGTTCAACGTGACGGCGGAGACCTCGGCCAACATCGACCAGAACACGTCGCAGGGCGCCTCTGCGAGTGCGCTGACCCAAATTGACGCCGTGCTTCAGCCGGACGCGTTGGCTACGCCCTATGGCGTCGCCTCGAACGTGACGGTTGGCGATTACACCGGCAACCATAAGAAGACCCGCCAGCCCGTGGAGAAAAATGTGGGGCGGTCGGACTTCAATTCCGGGCTTTCGCTGCAGGTCATTGGCGGCGGCGTGCGCCTGCCTGCGGATGTGATGCAGTGACCCACTTTCCTCGAATTCGAAACGGCTTACCGATGACCATGGTTCAATTTCCTAAGCGTGCTGTGAACGTTCTGGGTGCCTGCATCTTGCTGGCTATCGCCCCAGGTGCGGCCGCGCAGGTGCGGACGCCACAAGCGGGCGATTTGCTCCGCCAAGTGCCAGTGACGCCTTCTCCTCAGCGCTCGGACGACACCGGCCTGACCGTCGCGCCGGAAGTCCCCACCGCACGGGGCGACAGCGCACCGTTCCACGTCGTCCGTATCGAGATCACGGGCAACACGCTGGTGCCTCCCGAGGAGCTGCATGCCCTGGTCGGTCCGAGCGAGAACAGCGACCTCACGCTCGGACAGCTCAATGTCCTCGCTGCCAAGATCACGGCAGCCTACCGCGCAAAGGGTTACCCGCTGACAGTCGCATATGTGCCCGCGCAAACCTTGACCAGCGGCACGGTGCACATTGCCGTTCAGGAGGCGCGGCTGGGCAAGGTCACGCTGGAAAACCACAGCACAACCCACGACGGGCCGTTGCTGGCCACCCTGGCTCCACTTAAGGAAGGCATGCCGGTCTCGGCCCATGGGTTTGATCGCAGCCTACTTCTGCTCGGCGACATCGCGGGTGTGACGGAGTCGTCCGCGCTGCGCCCCGGTGCGGAACCGGGCACGTCCGACCTTGACGTGCGCACGGACGATCGCCCGCGTTACACCGGTGTCCTGGCTCTGGACGACTACGGCAATCGCTATACCGGTCGTGCGCGCCTGACCGGCACCTTCAATGTCAACGGGCTATTCCATCAGGGTGATGTGCTCGACGCGACCGCGCTCACTGCGGGCTCTAACATGAACTATGGCCGCCTGGGCTACCGCTATTTGTTGAATGGCGAAGGCACCGTGGTGGGCGCGGCAGTCTCATCACTCGACTACAAGCTCAAGGGCGACTTGCGCGTGCTCGATGCGCACGGCACCGCACAAGTGGCCAGCGTGTTCGTCAGCCATCCGTTGATTCGCTCGACCGATGGCAATCTTTATGGCCAGCTTGGCTACGACCGGCGCCATCTCAACGATTCGATCGACATCGTAGGCGTCCGGACACTTCGTCACACGTATGGGTGGACAGCGACACTCGCTGGCGATCAGCGCGATGCCCATGGCGTGACCAATTTCAGTCTGGCCGCTACCTATGGTCTGCTCGGATTCAACGACGCGTTCGCCGAGTTTGTCGATGCCGTCAGCGCGCAGACCAAGGGGCATTACCTCAAATACGCCCTGTCCGTCGCCCGTCTGCAGCAGCTGTCGGACAACAATGCGTTGTACGTCGGGTTCCAGGGGCAGTGGGCGAACAAGAATGTCGACACGGCCGAGCAGTTCTACCTGGGCGGGGCGAACAATGTGCGCGGCTACGATACCGGTGTCCTGGCAGGCAGCCAGGGGCAAATGGTGAACCTCGAGTTTCGTCGGACGCTCCGGGTCGGCATGCCCGGAAGCCTGACCGCGCTGGCATTTGCCGACGCCGGGCGTGTGAGCCTGTATAAAGACCGGTTCGCACCAGGCACCAATAGCGCCCACATGCAGAATGTCGGCCTGGGTATGCGTTGGCAGAGCGAGGACCAATGGACCGTCAGTGCGGATGTGGCCCATCCCGTTGGCGCGCGCCCGGCCATGCTTGGCGATACGCACGGTGTCCGCGCATGGGTGCAGGTACAGAAGGGCTTCTGAGCAAGTACGGCGCCTCGGACGCGTCGCTTAGGCCGAAGGGGTGAGCCCTGGTCCCGACGGTCTCATCCGCGGTGCCCTTGGTTCACCCGAAACGCCGTTGCTGATGCTGACCGAGATGCTTGTGCCTTCAGCTCGAATTCGCAGTAGCGAAGCATCCAATCTTTCTTCCGGAGTGCGTGCGTCGCCGGCTCATGCGCGTTGGAAGCTGGTTGTTCGATGAGGCTCGCCCCGATGGAAGCTACGAGGCCTTTTTAGCGCGCGTCCGCGCAGCTTTCTTTGCGGCAGCCTTTCGAGTTGCTGGCCCCTTGGTCTTGGCTGCCTTCTTTGCTGCAGCGGACTTGCTCGCCGAGGAGCGCTTCGCCGCTGTCTTCTTTGCGTGAGCCGACAACGCGCGCTTGGATACAGCTGCGCTGCCTTCTCGTTTGAGCGCTTTCGTCGTGGCGCGCTTCCGCGTCGCCGATTTCTTGGTCGCCGTTCCCGATGAGCGCTCTTTAGCGCTGGCGGTGTCCTGGGCGGCTTTCTTCTTGGTCGACGTGCTGGCAGTTTTGGGTGGCTTGGCTTTCACGCCAGCCCTGCGGGCTTCGGACAGGCCTATAGCGATGGCTTGCTTCGCCGAGCGGGCGCCGTGCTTTCCTTTTCGGATATGTTCGATTTGTTCATGCACGAATTCGCCCGCTTGCGTCGAGGCAGATTTGCCTTCGCGTTTGTCTTTGGCCGCTTTCGCGACGGTCTTTTTCTCGGGCATGGCGCATTCTCCTGCGGCGAATTGATGAACCAGTGGGATGCCTGCGATGCGGAAGCCTCGATGCTCCAGTGCGCTGGCCCATGCGTACGTCGTCACGCGATCGGCGTGGACAATGACGAGGCGGCAATGGCAAGCGGAGCAAATGCAGCCATTGGCTGCCATGCACTCGATCCTTCCGGAAAAGTTTTGCTACTCGCGCGTTGATGCAGCGTCAACCGTTTCTGGCCACGTGGATACATGCCGTTGACGATGGTGAGGGGGCAAGGAGGACGCTGCGCGACACGACCGGAGCGGCCACCCGAAGCATTTTTCACTGCGCTATGCTGCGTTCCGACACAGGTCAATGCGGTGGTCATCGTGTGCACCCTCGCTAAGCGACTACCACAAGGCTACGGTGGGCACCGAGTCCAGCACAGCGCAGGTGGCGCAGAAGGTCGGCAGGCAGAATGGCTGGGTCCGTCTAATGAACCGCAGTGTTGCTTACTGCATATGGCCTAGGCGATCTTCACGTATTAAATACGCGGGCCGTACGATGAAGTAAATTCTGCCTTATGAGAGCGTTGCGATGACTCAGAAGAAGCAGTCGCTGTTTACGCGCATGGCGATGGCTGTGGCCAAAGCTGCTGGTAGGCCAGCGACGTTCGCGGCTGCCGCCGGCATTGTGGTTATCTGGGCAGCCAGCGGTCCTGTGTTCGGCTTCGGCGATACTTGGCAGTTGGTCATTAACACCGGCACGACGATTGTCACCTTCCTCATGGTGTTCCTGATTCAGAACACACAGAACCGTGACACCGAGGCGATGCAAATCAAGCTGGACGAACTAATAAACGCCATGAAGGGTGCCAATGCCGCGCTATTGGATCTGGAAGAACTGGACGAGAAGTCACTTGATGCCATCCGCCGGCACTATCTAAATCGTGCCGCTGAAGCCCGTGAGAAAGTAGGAGATAAGGGCTTGCCAGGGCAGTAGGCCGATCACGTCGACCGGTAGAAGCTCATCTGTGAGTAGGCGCGTTTCGAAGTGCCGTGCGTAGGCTCCCACATCAGATAGAAATTGTGCGTATGGAGGTGAGTGCCATAACCGCCTTTATACTCAAGGCCCTTGTCGTGGCGGGTGCGCTGGGATCAGCATGCGGTCGACGAGAGGGCAACCGAGGGCGAAGCTGTTGCTCTTGCGGTCAGGCACGCACCAGTGATCGAACTCTCCGGTGGGCACGCTATCGTGAAAGTCGAGCGGCACGACAGCACTTGGGAAACGGTGCGCGCCTGACGCGGAGCAGGATAATCTGCCCAAGGTCGTCGGTCATCGGCAGTATTCGACGAACAGGGTTGGTGACCCCTCGCCAAGAACTGCCCTCCCCAGGCAAGAAGTGGCACTTTTTCGGCAAAGCCAAAGCTAAGTTAACTGCAAATTCATAGGCTTAGATTTGGCACGCGTGATGCTTCCCGATCGTTAGTGGGTTCCTAATGGGGGAAGGCACATGCTTCGCCAACAACTTCAGCAACGAATAAACGCCGGCAGAGCCTTCGACGATGCGCTCCAGGTATCCGATGGAGCGGCCGAAGACGTATGGACGGCGCTATTTGGCCGTCTCTCGCCGGTCGGTCGTCATCACGCCTTATCGCGAAAGGCTTTTGAACTATTCCTTGCCCTTAAATCCGACGACGTGAGCCAGGCCGAGGTCCATATGTCCGCACTTCGCGAGATGGCGGCAGATCGAGGGTTCGGGGAGACGCGCGAAGCCGTAGAGGGCCTCCACGCTGCACTACGGCTGAGCGAACGCTGCGGCGCTACGTCCGTTCAACGCGCATGCTCATACGCGGTGCGGATCATGGTGAGGGACGGCTTGATCAGCTACGTACCCTACGCGCCCGTTACGTCCTCGTCATCCGAGCGGGAGTCATCATGACCCCGATGAGAGAAGACACCACGGTTGAGATTGATGCCGAAGCTACGGATGGCGGCTTCATACCCTCGGTACGAATCTCGAGGCGCTCTAGGGAGATTTTTGCTCATCAATGCCCGATCGTTTTCGCTGATAAGCGCCGAGCGCTCCTATACGCCGGAGACTATGCGGAAGTCGCACTTTCCGCGTTTCGGGCTCGGTGACGCGATTAATGGGCGTCGCGGCTAGGGCCTCAACCTCCCCTGCAAGGCCCAGCAGCGCCACTGAGTAGCTGCAGAAGGCTTGTGGCTTTGCTGTGGGACAAGCTAATCCGCAGCAATGTAGTCGCGTCCGCGCTTACCTTGGAGGTAAGGTCTGCTTTCAGGTTTCTTTGTCAACTCAGGTCATGCAGGTCGTTCCTCTGCGCCACCCCGACCGAAAAATGACGAAACGTCACCCGAAGGCCTTCGCCCTGCGGCGAACAACACATCGGCCCGATCAAAAGTCCATCCTCAGCAGGGAATGGACACAGCCGAAGCAGTGGCCAGCGATGACCATCGGTCGAATATTGCACACGTAGCACGCCGTTCTTCAGCGTCATCCGTACCCAGAAACCGCCGGATGCTTCGGGCATGCGACAGGTCGCCCAGTCGGATTGCCCCTGGGTCAGCACACTGCCGATCATCCGTTCGCCGTCGCTGAACTCCACGCCGGCCTTGCACCATATCTCGGGGCTCGCCCGGAGCATAAGGCCGGCCTGTTCGTAGAGATGCTGGAAGTCCGCTTCGACGAAGACCTGTGCGGTGAAGTGGGCGGATACCGGGACGGCGAGTACGTGACCGGAGTCGTGTACGAAACCGTAGTAGGTATGGCGCCAGAAGTCGCCTTCCGGACCTGTCGTGACGTGCAGGGCGTCGTCGGCGATGTTCCAGTGCGGCGGTTCGTTGAGCCAGATTCCTCGTTCCAGCATGTTTCGTCTCCAGTTTTCGATGGTCGAAAGAGGCTAGCTCAATCGAGGGCGTGTGGGATTTCAGGAGACGTCTCGTAAGGGATCGCTGTTGATTTACCAATGAGAAACGTTATTGTTTCCGACCCGCGGCCGTATGACCCATGCCGAGTTTGGCAATCGACGCCAGATCCATCGCATCGGAACTATTTTTTCGTATCAGCCCTAAAGCTTTCGGCAGGATGGCCGACAACATCGCGGATCGCCTTTACAAGGGGCGATCCCGTCATGGAGAAGCCGCGCTCGCGCGGGCTTCCCGCACATTCGGACGTGTGGAGTGGACAGCATGGGTTTTCAGGGGGCGCGCCGTTGGCGTGCCATGGGTCGGACGCTGCTGGTCAGTAGCGCCGTCCTGATAGCGGGGGTGGCGCTGGGGCAGACCACCCTCGACAAGCAGGAACAACAGCGTCGTGCGCAGCGGTTGGACCAGAAAGAGACCGAACGCCAGGAAGAACCGTTCCTGCCATTGCCGCCGAGGGCCGTCGAGCGGCTCGACGCGCCGTTGCCGAAGGAAACGCCGTGCTTCACCTTGCGGGCGCTCCGTCTGGAAGGCGATCGGGCCAACGAGTTCGGCTGGGCACAGCGTTACCTGGGCCGGTTCGTCGGCCAGTGCGTGGGGCGGGCCGGGCTAGAGGCGTTGCAGCGACGTCTTTCCAATGAGCTGATCGCCCGGGGTTTCGTCACCACGCGTGTCGGCGTGCCGGCGCAGGACATTGCCCAGGGTAGTCTGCGCATGCTGTTGGTGCCGGGCACCATCCGACGCATCCGCTTTGCCGAAGGCTCGCCCACGCTGGACTGGCGCACGGCGTTTCCCTTGCGCGAAGGTGATCTGCTCAACCTGCATGCCATCGAGCAGGGACTGGAGCAGCTCAAGCGCGTGCCGTCGCAGGACGTGACCATGGATATCGCGCCGGGTGGGGAGGTCGGCGAATCCGACGTGGTGCTCACCGTACATACCACGCGGCGATGGCATGTCGTCCTCGACGCTGGCGACGCCGGGTTGAAAGGCACGGGGCGGTACCAGGGCAACCTCAACCTGTCCCTGGACAACCCGCTGGGCTGGAACGATCTGTTCTCGATCGGCGCGGGGCACGCACTGGCCACCCACGCGGACGGCGGGAGCACCTTCAGCGAGAACGCGACCTACAGCGTGCCGCTGGGCTGGTGGACATTCAGCGGCTCGGTGTCCACGTACCGCTACCGGCAATGGATCGAAGGCTTCCAGAGGCGGTTCCGCTCCACCGGCACGTCCACGTCCAGCGACGTGACCATCCAGCGGCTGCTCACGCGCGGTACCTCGAGCAAGACCTCGGTCGAGGCGCGCGTGGCGACGCGTAGCGCACACAGCTATATCCAGGGCGTGGAAGTGGGTATCCAGCGGCAGCGCGTGGCGAGCGCCGAGCTGGCCCTGGTGCATCGTCATTACCTGGGCCACGCGCAGCTCGACGCGCGCCTGGGCTATCAGCGCGGCACGCCGTGGTTCGGCAGCCAGTGGAACGCCTACGATCCCACGATCGGCTTCCCGACCAACCGCTACGGGCTGACCACGCTGGATATCTCGCTCAGCCAGCCGTTGCAGTTCGGCATGCAGGCGGCGATCTGGGACAGTAGCCTGCGCCTGCAGAACTCGACGGATCACCTGCCGGCCGCGGAACTGCTGACCATCGGCGGCCGTTACTCGGTACGTGGCTTCGATGGCGAGCAGACGCTCGCCGGCGAGCGCGGCGGCTACCTGCGTAACACGCTGACCTTCCCCATGGGGAACCTCGCTCCGTGTATCGGTGCGGACATCGGCCGGATCTCCGGACCCGGCTCGCAGGCCAGCCACAAGCAGCTGGCGGGTGCCGTGCTCGGCATGCGCGGCAGTTACCTCGGCCTGAGTTGGGACGTCTTCGCAGGACGGCGGATCCATGCACCACGCGGTTTCGATACCGAGCAGCCGGCGACCGGCATCCAGCTGATCTATCAGTTCTGAATTTGCCAGACGACGCCGCCGAGCGGCGATCCAGGGAACATGTCATGAAGACGAGCAAGGAAACGACGGGCCGCCCGCAGGGCGCGGGAATCACCGGTCAGGCGCTGCTGCGCAGCGTGCCGATCGCCATGGCACTGGCCGCGGTAGGCATCCCGGTGGTCTCCTGGGCCCAGGTGGTACCGGATGCGGCGGCAGGCGCCCATCAGCCGAAGATGGACTCGGCAGCCAACGGGGTTCCCGTCGTCGACATCGTCGCGCCTAACGGTGCGGGCGTCTCGCATAACAAGTACCAGCGCTTCGATGTCGATCAGCGTGGCGTGATCCTCAACAACAGCGGGTCGATCTCACGTACGCAGCTCGGTGGCTACATCGCCGGCAACGACAACCTGAAGAACGGCGAAGCCTCGCTGATCCTCAACGAGGTGACCTCCGGCCTGCCGAGCAGCCTGCGCGGTTACGTCGAGGTGGGCGGCAAGGCCGCGCCGGTGGTGATCGCCAACCCGTATGGCATCACCTGCGACGGCTGCGGCATCATCAACAGTCCGCGCTTTACCCTGACTACCGGCACGCCGGTGTTCGGTGGCAGCGGCAGTCTGGACGCATTCCACGTCACCGGCGGCAGTATCGCCATCGGCGGTGGTGGGCTGGACACCGCGACTATCGATCGGACCGACCTCATCGCCCGCGCGGTACAGGTCAACGGGAAAATCTGGGCGAAGGACCTCGGCGTCGTCGCCGGTAGCAACGACGTGGGTTACGCGGATGCGAGCATCCGTGCCGGTGAGGTGAGGGGGGCGCGCACCGGTGTGGCGATCGACGTCGCGGCGCTGGGCGGCATGTACGCGGAGAAGATCCGCCTGGTGGGTACCGAGGCCGGCGTCGGCGTGGTCAGCAGCGGGGTCATCGCGGCCCAGGCCGGTGACCTCACGCTCAGCAGCGCGGGCGAGGTGCACCTGGGCGGCACCACGGTCGCGATGAACCGGCTGGGGCTCGACGCGGCCGGTCCGGTCACGCTCGACGGCACGTTCGGTACGCAGACGGGCGATGTGTCGCTGACCACGCAGGGCGCACTGACCTTGCGCGGTAGCGTCATCGCGGCGAATGCCCTGAGCATGCGCGCCTATGGCGACATCGACCAGTCCGCCCGGGTCAATGCGGGTGGCAACCTAACGCTCACCACGTCGGGTGCACTGCGCAATAGCGGGGTGGTCTACACCGCGCAGTCATTCGATATCTCGACGGGCACCGGCCTGCGCAACGACGGCATCGTCTATGCGACGGGGAGCGGTCGCGCATCGGTGGGTGGCGCGGTCGAGACGACGGCCACGAGCACGCTGCATGCCGGTAACGCCTTGTCGGTGGATGCGGGCGCCGTGAGCAGCCTGGGTGTCATGGATGCCGGTGGCGCGCTTGCGATGACGAGCCGGGGCGACACCACGCTCGACGGTGCCGTCCAGGCCGGCACCGATCTTTCCATGCAGGGCGCTGGCGTAATCGCCAACCGGGCAAACGTCGTCGCCGGGGGGCGCCTGGACATGCAGGCGGCATCCTTCGGCAACGAAGGTCCAGGTGTGCTCTCGGCCACCGGCGCTCTTGCGGTGACCACGGCCGGTACGCTGGCTAACCAGGGTACCTTGTATTCTGGCGGCGACATGTCGCTGGCAGCGGCGGCGCTCAGCCAGACCGCGACGGCCCAGATCTACGCCGACGGCAGCGTCCAGGCGCGTGTCTCCGGGGATACCGTCAACGGCGGCAGCCTGGTCGGTGGCCTCGGTCTGGCCGTGGATACGCATGGGCTGCTCAGCACCGGCGAACTGGGCACACGGCAGGGCGATGCGTCGCTGACCAGTGCGACGGACATGACCCTCGCCGGCAGTACCGTGGTTGGTGGTGCATTGCGCGCACGCACGGCCGGTAGCCTGCAGCAGACAGGACAGCTCACCGCCGGCTCGCTGGACATCGACGCGACCACACTGTCGAACATCGGCTCGCTCTATGGCCGTGGCGACGTGGCGGTGCATACGTCAAACGATCTCACCAACAGCGGCTCGTTCTACGGCGACGGTTCGCTGGTCCTCAACGCCGACGGCAGCGTGGTCAACAACGGCACGCTGCACGCAGGCACCGACCTCGGTATGCAGGCGCACACGATCGACAGCGGCAGGCAGATCGATGCGGGCAGGGATGTACGCCTTTCAGCGGACACGATCCGCACGGCGGGTACGGTGCAGGCGGGCCGGGACCTCTCACTGGCGACCGGCGGTACGCTGGACAACGACGCGCGGGTGGTTGCCGGCCGGGACCTCCGCGTCAACTCGGCCTCCGTGACGAACACGGGCGCCTTTTCCGCCACCCACGACCTGGCGCTGACCGTCACCGGTGACGTCGCGAACAACGGCAAGATCTACGCGGGCCATGGCTTGAGCGTGGATGCGAACGCATTGTCGCTCGGCGCATCCGGCGCGGCGACCGGGGCGGATACCGCGGTCGTGAACCTGCGCGGTGACCTCCACAACGCAGGCAACCTCGTCGCGGGCACATCGCTGAGTGTTACCGCCGCAAGTCTCGATTCCAGCGGCTCGCTGGGGTCGACGCTGGGCAGCGTGCGTCTCACGTCCACACAGGGCGACGTGCGCCTGACCGGCACGACCTCCGGCGCGGGCGCGCTTGTCACACGCTCGGCCCAGGACCTTATCGTCGACGGCACCCTCACCGGTGCCTCGCTCGACATGGGCGCGGCGCGCTCGATGGCATTGGCGGGATCGATCCATGCGGTGGGCGCAGCGGCATTCGATGCGGCGCAGTCATTGGCGTCGGCAGGTATCGTCTACGCCGATGGCGACCTATCGCTGCAAGCCCGCACCACGCTGGATGCCTCGGGCACGATCCACAGCGACACCGACCTGAGTGCGTCGGCCGACGCGCTGACGACCCGCGGCGTACTCGATGCGGGTCAGGATCTCCGTCTTCAGGCCGCGACGACAACGCTTGGCGGCACGCTGCAAGCAGGGCGCGACGTGGCGTTGAACGCGACATCGACACTGACGAACGGTGCCCAAGCCGTCGCAGGGCGCGACGTATCCATCGAGGCAGCTACGGTTACCAACGACGGTGCGATATCCGCGACGCGGACGCTCGCCATGACCGGCAGCGGCGATCTCACGAACAACGGACAGATCAGCGCGGCGCATGCCATCGACCTCGTGTTGTCGGGCGCCTTCACCAACGCGGGACGCCTCGTCGCCGGACAGGGCCTGTCCATCACCGCGGGCAGCCTCGCGAGCTCCGGGCAACTCGGCACCCTCGTGGGCGACGTCGCGCTGAGCGCGACGCAGGGTGATCTCATCCTCAGCGGCAAGACCGTATCCGCCGGTGGCCTGCAAGCCACCTCGGCCGGCGACCTGACGCAGATCGGCTCGTTGAGCGCGAAGACGCTTGTGCTGGGTGCGACGAGCGGGATCGAGCTCTCGGGCAGCACATACAGCGACGCCGATGCGACGCTGAACGCGGGAACGACCCTCGCCGTCGACGGCACGCTCTCGGCGGGCACCCGGGCCACCTTATCGGCGGCCCAGGGCATCACGGTAGGCACCGCCGGTGTGGTGCATGCCGGTGGCGACATCAAGTTCGACACGGCATCGATCACCTCGCAGGGAACGCTCGACGCGGGCAACGACGCGGCCCTGAATGCGGCATCGGTCGATCTGGCGGGACGCGTACAGGCGACGCGAGACATTCATCTCTCCGGTGGCACGCTGCGTAATGCGTCGACGATGGTCGCCGCGCGCGACGTCATCCTCGGCAACACCCAGGCGACCAACCTCGACAACGGCGCGATCAGCGCGCAGCGCAATCTCGCGCTGACCATCGCGCAGGATGTCGTCAACGACGGTGTGCTTTACGCGGGCCAGATCTTCACCCTCGACGCGACCCGTTTCATCCAAGGCATTCAGGCGCGGACCACCGCCCAGGCCGGGCTGACCATGGGCCTGAGCGGCGCGCTCGACAGCGCGGGTAGCATCGTCGGCGGGAATGGTGTGGCTATCCAGTCCGGTAGCCTGCGTAGCACCGGCCAGCTCGGAACCACGCAGGGCGATGTCGACCTGGCGACGACGCGGGGCGACGTCACGCTCACCGGCACGACGGTCGCCGCGGGCAACCTGCGCGGCACCTCGGCCGGTGCGCTGAGCCAGACCGGCTCGCTCAGTGCGATGACGGTGGACCTTTCATCCGCGGGTGACCTGACGCTGGCGGGCGATACGTCCAGTCATGCGGACATGACCCTGGGTACCGCGACGGCGTTGCACAACAGCGGCACGGTCTACGCCGGCAATGGGCTTGGCGTGCATGCCGGTGGCGGCTTCGACAACAGCGGCGCGATCGGCGCGCAGGGCACCGCGACGCTCGATGTCGGCGGCGCCTTCACGCAGACGGCGTCCGGCACGCTGCAGGGTAATGGCGCGCTGACCATCGTGGCCGGCAGCGTCGACAGCAACGGTGTCATAGCCAGCGCCCAGGACCTGCAGCTGACCAGCCATGGCAACGTCGCGCTGGCGGGAACCACGCAGGCAGCCGGCATGCTCCGTGTCGACGCCAATGGCGATCTCGTCAATGCGGGCAAGCTGGCGTCCGGATCGACGATGACGCTGACCGGCACCCGTATCTCCACGGCATCTACGGGCAACCTTTCCTCCGATGGCACCCTGGTCATCGCCGCGCGTGGCGTGCTGGACAATCAGGGCACGCTCTATGCCGGCAAGGCACTGACCCTGGGTGCCTCCGCGCTCAACCAGGGCGCCTCAGCGCAGATGTATGGCGCGGACACCGTCGCCATCGACGTGGCGGGTGCGTTGCAGAACGCCGGTAGCCTCGTCGCGGCGAAGGGCATGGACCTGCGCGCGGGCAGCGTCGCCACGACCGGCACGCTCGGTACGCAGCAGGGTGACATGGCCGTGCTCGCGCGACAGGGCGATCTCACGCTCGGCGGCACGGTATCGTCCGCGGGTCGCCTCGATGTGTCGACCACCGCCGCGCTTCACCAGAGCGGCCAGCTGACCGCCACGACCCTCACGTTGACGGCGCAGGGCGACCTGACCTCCGATGGCGATATCGTCGTGCAGGATGCCGCGCTGAAGAGCGGGGGCACCCTGAGCCAGAACGGTACCCTCGGCGCGAATGGCATCACCCTCGTTGGAACGACCGTGAACAACAGCGGTCGCACGCTGTCGTCGGGCGACCTGACTGTGCGTGCCCAGACCATCGGCGTCGACGGCGTGCTCGGTGCCGGCGTGAAGCAGGACGGCTCGCTGGGCACCAGCGGCACGCTGCATACGCTTGCCGACGCGGGCCTGACGGCGCACGGCAGCCTGCTGGCCGGTGGTGCGCTCGACGTGCAAGCCGGTGCGCTGGACCTTTCCAACGGCACGCAGCGTGCGGGTGGCGATGCCTCGCTGATCGCTCGCGTCGGCGATATCGATCACACCGGTGGCGACCTCGCCATCGGCGGCGTGCTGACCGCGCAGACCAACGGCAAGCTCACCAACCGCAGCGCGAATGGACGCACGGCGCGTATGCAGGCGGGCCAGCTCTCGCTCACCACGGGCAGCGTCGACAACGGTGCGGGACAGCTACTGCAGACCGGCGTGGGTGCGACCTCGATCAAGACGACCGGCGTGCTCGACAACACCGGTGGCACGATCGCCACCAACGCGGCAGGCCTCGCCTTGCGCGGCACCCGACTGGTCAACACCGGTGGCAACGTGCAGGTGGCGGGTACGGGTGTGCTCGATATCAACGTGTCCCAGGACGTCGACAACCGGCAGGGCAACCTCACGGCCAACGGCACGACACAGGTCGTCGCCGGCGGCGGCGTCGCCAACGACGGCGGCCTCATCAATGCACACGGCGGGACCACCGTTTCTGGTGCGTCGCTGAGCAACACCGCCAACGGTGCGATATCTGGCAGCACGCTGGACGTAACGGTGTCCGGCACGGTAAACAATGGCGGTGGCCTGCTCCAGGCGACGTCGGGTACGACGCACGTCGGCGCGGGAAGCCTGAACAACGCGGGCGGAACGGTGCAAGCCGCCAATGGCGCGGTGAACCTCGGCATCGTCGGCATGCTGGATAACGGCGGCGGCACGATCGCCGCCGGTTGGGCCGCGCAGCTCGATGTGGCGAGCCTGAGCAATGTCGGCGGCGTGGTCTCCGGCGGTACGCTGGGGCTACAGATCGGCGACACGGTGAACAACAGCAACGGCTTGTTGCAGAGCCGCGGCAACCTCGACCTGCGCACGGCGAACGGCCTCACCAACAACGCGGGCCGGATCGAAAGCAACGGTGCGACGACGTTCCATGCCGGCTCGCTGGCCAATGTCGGCGGCCGTATCGCCAATGCGAGCGGGCAGGTCACCCAGGTCAGCACCGGCGGCGCGATCGACAACCGTGGCGGCACGCTCGGTGGACAGGGCGACGTCAATCTCACGGCATCGTCGATCGGCAACAGCCAGGCGGGTACGCTGGTGGCGGCGGGCAACATGACGCTGTCGACCGGCCAGCTGGACAACAGCAACGGCACGGCATACGCCGGCAATACCTTCACCTTTACCAACGGTGGTGCGACCGCCTACAACGCAGGCGGCAAGATCACCGCCGGCCGCCAGCTCAACCTCAGCCTGCTGACGCTGGAGAACAGCGGCGGCACAGTGCAGGCCGGCATCGACGGCCTGGGCGGCGTGGGTAACGTCGTGCTCGACATCCGCAACCTCGTCGGGCAAGGCACCATCGTCGCCAACAACACGCTGAGCATGCACCTGGTCGGCGACTACATCCAGGCGGCGGGTTCGAGCATCAAGGCGATCGGTGGCTTCAACCTCGCGGTGGATGGTCAGTTCGTCAACAACGGCAGCATCCAGGCGGTGCAGGGCCTGAGCATCAGCGCGGCGAACATCACCAATAGCGCCGGGGCGCTTCTCAACTCCTCGAACACCCAGCTCAACACGGGCGGCACGATCACCAATGACGGCAGCATCCAGGGCGACACGGTCGGGCTCCATGCCGGCTGGGTGAACAACACCGGCACGATCATGGGTGGCGACGTCACGGTGCAGGCGGGTACCGTGATCAACGGTGCCGACTTCGGCACGCAGACCGCTAACGCGGCGTACCAGAGCGGTACGATCGCCGCGACGCGCAACGTCGACATCTACACGAACTACCTGCTCAACCGCGATGCGCAGGTGTTCAGCCTGGGCAACATCAATATCGCCGGCGCGGGTCGCAATGGGCAGGGCCAGTTCGACACACGCGCCGGTCAGGTGGACAACTATTCCGGCTCGATCCAGGCGCAGGGCAGCATCCTGCTGGCGGCGAACCAGATCAACAACGTGCGGCGCGTGCTGCAGACCGACAGCCATACGTTGACGCAGGCGGAGTACGACGCCTCACAACCGCTGCCGCGCTCGGACTACACCTATGCCATGAACAAGGTGCAGGAGTACGAGACCTGGACCGAGTATCACACGATGTCGCAGTCCACCGTCGTGGCCGCGAGCGCGCAATCGCAGATCGTCTCGGGTGGCAACATCTCGCTATACGGCTCGGTGAACAACAACACGTCCACGATCGCCGCAGCGGGTTTCCTTGCGGTCAACCAGGCCGGTGCGGGTGGCGGTACCGGCATGGTGTTCGGCAACGAGAATGTAGCTAACCAGTCGCTGGCGTTGGGTCGCACGATCCAGGCCGTAGCCGTCGACCACCATATGGGCTGCGGCTGGCAACAGAGTCTCTGCCGCCCCGGTCAGGAAAAGGAATCGTACACGCGCCGCCCGGATACCGATCCGTCGCATTATATCCACGACGATTACAACGCGTTGCCTGCCGTGATGTCGGGCGGCCAGGGTGTATCGATCGGCGGTGTGAACGTCAGCAACGGCGGTGTCACGGCCGACGGTCGTTCCGTGTCGAACGCGCGCCTCGACCCGAACGCACAGGCGATCGGCCTGTCGTCCGCGAACAAGGGTGGCGCGCAGGCCGGCGGCGGTATCGCCATCGGTGCGCAGGTGGACCCCGCGACCGGCCATGCACCGCAGGTGCTCGGCGGCGCGGGCCAGCCGCTGGCGGGCGTGACCCTGCCGACCGGCGGTATCTACTCGGTACGCGCGGCCGGTGCCGGCCAGAGCGTGACCGTGGATGGTGGCACTTCATCGGCGCCGTTGACCGGCGGTAGCGGTGGCAACACGGTCACCGTCGACGGTCCGACCGGCGACAATCTCGTGCGCAGCACGGGTGGTGGCCAGCGCGTGGCGGTAGGTGGCGTCGATGCGGGCGTGCTCTCGGCCGCCGCCAGCGGTGCGTCGGCGCGTTCGGTGGGATCGATGGGCAGCGCCTATCTCACGGCCTTGCTCGGCCACGCACCGAGCAGCAACTACCTGATCGAGACGAACGCACGCTTCGCCGACTACAGCCAGTTCATCAGCAGCGACTACCTGCTCGACCACCTGGGTGTCGATCCGGCCCGCACGATGATGCGCCTGGGCGACGGCTTCTACGAGCAGCAACTGGTCACCCAGCAGGTGACCCAGCTCACCGGTCGTGCGTATCTGTCGAATTATGCCAGCGGCCTGGCCGAGTACCAGGCGCTGATGAACAACGCCTCGAACGTCTCCCGGGCGATGAACCTCAGCGTCGGCGTGGCGCTGACGGCCGATCAGGTCAGCTCGCTCACGCAGGACATCGTCTGGCTCGTGCAGCAGAACGTGCAGGGTCACGACGTGCTCGTTCCGGTGGTCTACCTCGCCGGCGGCAGTCTGGGCCTGACCGCGCAGGGTGCGGTGATCGCCGGCAAGGACGTGACCATCGACGTCAGCGGCACGCTCGCCAACGATGGCCTCATCCGCGGCCAGAACAGCGCCGTGCTGTCCGCGCAAAACCTGCTCAACAGTGGGCGCATTTCCAGCGACGGCCTGACCGCGCTCTCGGCAAGCGGGGACATCGTCAACACCAACGGCCGTATCGACGGCGCCGGCGTGGCGCTCGTGGCAGGGGGTGACATCCGTTCGGAGAACCTGACCGGGCTCGGCGCGCGTGGCCTGGCGGGTTCCAGCATCACGGCCACCCAGGGCTTGCAGATTAGTGCCGGCCACGACCTGTCGTTGACCAACACGTTGGTTTCGTCGGGCGGAAATGCGCTGCTGACGGCCGGTCACGACCTGTCGCTCAGCGGCCATGGCGTATCGGCTGGTGGCAGCATGGCCCTGATGGCGGGCAACAACCTCTCGTTGTCGTCCACCGTCACCACGGAAACGCCGTATCGCTGGAGCAGCGTCACGACGACGCGTGCCGATGGTATCGGTCTGAGCGCCGGCGGCAACCTGTCGCTGGTGGCGGGCAATGACATGACCCTGTCCGGCTCGACACTGCGTGCCGGCGGTGACGCGATGCTCCAGGCAGGTCACGACCTGACCCTCGGCGCCGTGCAGACCGGCAACCGTTGGAACACGCAAACGCTAGCCACGCAGATCGATGCGGGCGGTTCGCTCGGCCTGTCCGCCGGCCACGACCTCAGCGCCATGTCCGCGACGCTGAAGAGCGGCGCGGACATGGCCCTGCTCGCCGGTCACGACCTGTCGCTGACCGCCACCACCAACGGAAACGCCAACCACGTCACCCAGCAGGTGACGACCCTCGATGCTGGCGGCAACCTGAGCATCGCCGCCGGCAACGACGCGTTGCTGCAAGGCACGCAGCTGACCGCCGGTAAGGCGGTCGGCCTGCAGGCCGGCAACGACCTGACGCTGGCTACCGTCACCGACAGCACCTCGCAGACGTCGAGCTGGAAGGAAGGCAAGAAGCGCATCACGCAGGCGACCACGGACGAAAATGTGCGCGGCGTGGCGGTGAACGCCGGCACCGGCGTGCAGATGGTCGCCGGACACGACCTCACGCTACAGGCGGCGGAGGTCAAGACCGCGGGGGATATCGTGCTGGGTGCGGGTCACGACCTGTCGCTGGCGACGGCCGACGAGACGCATACGGTCGTTACCGATACGAAGAAAAAGAAGAGTGGCTTGCTCAGCAGCAAGACCACCACGACGCACGACGAAACCTCCAGGACCCTGGCGGTCGGCACGAACCTCGACGGCGATAACGTCAGGCTGGTCGCCGGTAACGACCTCAATGCCACGGCCGCTTCGGTCACGGCCAAGGAGGCTATCGGCTTGTCGGCCGGTCATGACGTGAACCTGCTGACGGGTGACGACGTCTACGACGAAAGCCACAGCAAGACAACCAAGCGCTCGGGTATGACCCGCGGGTTGATGCCGACCGACTACAACTATCAGACCCAGACCAGGGCGAACGCCGACGTCAGCGAGGATCACGTAGCGATCGGCACGCTGCTGAGCGGCGACACGGTGACGGTCAGCGCCGGTCACGACCTCACCACGCAGGCGGCGCAGGTCGCCGGCACGCATGATGTGACGCTTGCCGCAGGCAACGACCTGAACATCGGCACGGCCGTGAGTACCCACGCCGAAGGTCACAAGCAGAGCGTATCCACCTCGGGCTTCATCCAGAACGGCCTGAGCGTCACCATCGGCAACCAGAAAACGAAGAACACGCTGGAGGTCACCCAGGTCGATGCCACGGGCAGCATGGTAGGCAGCACCGACGGCAAGGTGACCATGGCGGCCGGCAAGGACGTGCATATCACCGGCTCGAACATCCTGAGCCAGACCGGCACGACCATCGTGGGCCAAAACGTCACGATCGACGCCGGTCTCGGTACGGTCGACACCAAGCAGACCCAGTCGGTGCATTCCGGCGGCATCAACGTCGGTCTCACCGGCGGCATGGCCAGCGCGGCGCAGAGTGCGTACGAATCGGCGCACCGCGGCGGTCAAGCCGACGACGACCGCCTCAAGGCGTTGTACGCGATGCAGGCGGGTTACGGCATCGCCGATACGGCGAAGGGCGCCGGTGCCGCGGTGGCGGGCGCCCAAGGAAAAGCGGCCGGCGGCAATGTTCCGGACGCCGACGGCAACACGGCCAGCGGCGCGGAGGGTGCGGCCAAGGCAAGCGGCGTCAGCCTGCGTATCGGTTTAGGTGCCAGCACGGCGAACAGCCGCGCCACCACGCACGACGACACCACGGCAGGAAGCACGCTGCGCAGCGGTGGCGACATCACCATCGCCGCGACCAACGGCGATCTCAACGTCATCGGTAGCCAGATCGATGGCAAGAACGTCAACCTTGCCGCGACCCACGACCTCAACCTGCTGAGCCAGTTCGAAGCGCACACGCAGAAGAGCAGCAGCGCGAACGCCAGTGGCGAAGTCGGCTTCAGTGTCGGCAGCCAGACGGGTATCTACGTGACGGCATCCGTCGGCAAGGGCATCGCCCATGGTAACGGCACGACGAATGCCAACACATTGGTCAACGCGACCGACAAGCTGAGCCTCGTCGCGGGTAACGATGCCAACATCCTGGGTGCGCAGGCCAAGGGCGAGACCGTCGTCGCGGCGATCGGCGGCGACCTCAACGTGGCCAGCCACCAGGCCACCAACGACTATGCCAGCCAGTACTGGCAGGTCGGCGGCACCTTCGTATACGGCTACGGCAGCCAGGTCAGCGTCGCCGTCGGCAAGACCACCAGCAACTACACCAGCGTCGACCAGATCAGCGGCATCGGCGCCGGCAAGGGTGGCTACGACATCTACGTCGGTGGCAACACCGACCTGAAGGGCGCGGTGATCGCCAGCTCCGCGGAGGCATCGAAAAACGCACTCAGCACTGGTTCGCTGACCTTCAGCGACCTGCAGAACAAGGCCGAGTACAACTCCTTCAGCGCGAGCGTGTCCGGCGGCGGTGGCGGCTTCAGCGGCAGCATGAGCGTGCCGCAGTCGAAGGATTCGAGCAGCACGACCAAGGCGGGTATTGCCGAAGGGACGATCGACGTTCGTGAGCAGCCGCGTCGGGATCTGAGTGGGTTGGATCGGAACCCGGACATCGACGCTGGCGGTTTGAAGACGATCTTCGATCAGAAGAAGGTGGCTGAGCGGCAAGAGATGGGGCAGGTGGCTGGCTATGTCGGCATGCGGAGCGTCGGCGAGCTAGGGGAGTACATGGAGCAGCGTGCCACCACGGATGCTGACAAGGCAGCATGGTCCGACGGCGGGCGTGACAAGGTACTGCTGCATGGCCTGGTGGGTGCCGCCACGGCAGCTCTCGGTGGCGGCAATGCCGTTGGCGGCGCACTAGGCGCTGGAACCAGCGAAGCCATGTCGGCATATCTTGTCAGTCACGCCATCAATCCCAATTCCGACGAGGGCAAGACATTGATGCAGCTTGCATCGATTGCCGTCGGGACAGCAGCCGGTGGCGGGTCGGGTGCGGCTACGGCTCTCGATGGGGAGCGGTTCAATCGCGAACTGCATCCCGACGAGAAGGCCCGAATTGCAGAGCTGGCGGGAAAAGACGATGTCAAGTTGGCGCGCCTGACCGCTGTTGCCTGCTATCTGGTCCAGTGCTATGCAGAATATCCAGTTGATAGCGCTCAATACGTCGACTTGAAAAAAGAGGCTGATTACGGTGCGACGCTGACCAATGAAGTCGATCAGCTTTCGCATCAGACACAATCCGTATTTATCTCGACCGTTGGCTATCAGGGCTACACGGAAAAGAAGCTCTTCGACTACGGTTTGGGCGATAAGGTCAATGATTACGCCTCCCAGGTAAACGGAACCTACCAGCTCGGAACACGTGCGGGTGGCGCGGTGCAGATGGTTGGAGGCGCCGCGGGAGCCGCAGGTAGCTTGGCATTCGGCGCAACTACCTGCGAGACCATCGTAGGTTGTGTAGCAGCCGGAGCGATGGGTACAGCGAGCGTGGATCAAGCAGCTGCAGGCGCGAATACACTTTGGTACGGGACACCGACTTCGACACTCGGAAGCCAGGTCCTGCAGAAGACAGGATTGTCCCCGGAGATGTCGGAGCTGGTGTACGGTGCGCTGCAGTTGGCACCGGCTGCTGTGGACGCGTACATCGTAAACAATGTCGCGAAGGCGCAGACGGCGGCGAATGAGGCGGCTCGCGAGACGTACCAAATACCTTGGAGCAGTCCAAGTGTGGAGTCCGTTTGGATCAACTCGTCAACCGTTAGGCAATCGCAGAACTCCGTTTCCTACGCTAAGAGCGGCGGCTACACGCTCGACGATATTTACCGTGGACTCGTTGAGAATCCTTCGGATCCTCGGCTTACGATTGACGCAGTCACGATGAATGATGGAATTCTTACCAGCCTGGACAACTCTCGTCCTGCCGCGCTCAATGCAAATGGCTCCGGCCGAATCCTTGTAAGGGTTAGGGACTTCGATGAGCTTCTAACTCCGGAGCAAGTCGATAGGTTCACTGTCGTACGTGGGGGGGAGGTGCGAACTCCGACTACTTGGGGGGAAGCTATTGATGCACGGATTTGGAAACAAGGTGATCCTTTCATGACGACATATCCCAATGGATCGCATGAAATTCCCAAGATCACCGGTGCTCCAGCTGATAGTATTTGGAGCCAGTTCAATCAATATCCATGGAAGAGGTAGTCGTGAAAACGCAAAGCGACCTGAGAATGTACGTTTTTGAAGAATTGAAGGCGCAGGAGGTTTTTATTCCTGAGAGGTACTTGCAAATGCTTCGACTTACGCCTGCCGATAGAGTGATAGAAGGCCTAAGTCCTTGGGCTTTTCTTCCCACGCCAGAACGTTCCGTCGCGTACTGTTCGGAAGCATTTGGCTCGGCCGTGCTGCCTTTTGCGCAGGCCATCGGTGAAGACCTCATAGCTTGCTTTGTCGTCACACCGTTCAAGTCAGTAGATATAGTTCTATTGAATCCTTGGGCCGATGATCCAAGAGAACGAATTAGAGCAAGATTTTCCACCTACGAAGATTGGCTCGAGTACGCAGAGGAAATTTCTCGAGTTGTTACCGAGCGAGAGCGCCTAGAGGATGAAAGTTGATTCAATAAGTTGCTTTCTTTAGCCGCTCGGAAAGGAACTGGTGGATGGTCGACAGAGTAAATTCTGCCGGTATTCGTATATAGAACTAGATCTTTATTAGTGAGATTGCCGTGCCAGCTAAGTCGCGATAAAGATTGATATCTATACGTATCGCTGTGAGCCGTTCGGCCATGTATTTCAGGCATATCGGTTACCGCCAATCAGCTACGGTGAGTTCCTGCTTCGGGATGAGACTGGCTCTAGTCTCGCATATTTAAATGCACTGACTGATCCTACATTGCTCGAAGTTGGGTCTATAGTGGAGAGGCTGAGTAAGCCTGCCCTCTCAATGAACGATAGTGCTGAGATTACGCAAAGAATTTATGGCGTCGCGGCATGTGATGCTGATATTGAAGGGCGTCTCTTTAAAATTGGTCAGTTTCCTGGATGCCCGATATGTTCTTCGACTAGTATGCGGTCTTGGGCATTCACCAATCCGCCCAAATGGGCGGAGATCAATTTTCTGTCGGCACGCATAAATATTGGGATTTACTCTCCGATGAGCAGAAATTTGCTCGCGTGGAATTGATAATGGCTTCGGCAGATCTGGTGTAATGTAGGCGCCCGTAATTACCAGTTCGGAACACGTGCGGGCGGAGCAGCACAGGCATCCCCGAGCTTCTGGAAGAGGCTTCGTATATTCGCTGAGGCTGCAAGCACCGTAGACTGGGCCTCAACGGACGACGTGTTTCTCGACGTCATCCGGCGAGGCAAGGTGATCGTGCAACGCCTTTGCTGATGTCAGCGTAGCGGACTTTCCGGACACCTCCAGCGCCGCGTGCGGGCACTGCTCCTTCGTCGTAAGCACCGGATTGCATCGCACCGTCACCCCACCCGGAAACCCCACTGAGTAACCCTGCTCCGAAGGCTCGCCAGCCGGGTAATCCGTGCTTATCAACTGGGCCCCGCCAGCCAAGACGACATTGCGGCGTGCGGTGTCGTTCTTCAGCCCTTGCCCCTGCGCCGGATCGTCGGTCCGCGCACGCACGATATAGCCACGACGCACCAGCGCGTCTATCTCGTCCACCGAGCATTCGTTGCACTCGGTGAACGCGGCATCGTTAGCGCCCGGCGTGGCGTTGGTGAAGATCAGCCGGCCACGTAGCGAGGGATGACCCTCGCCGTACACACCTTCCACCTTGCGCTGGTCGAGCAGGAACACCACCTTGCCGCGTGCCTTGCTTAGGCTGGGCCAGCCACCCGCACGCACGGCTTCGTCGAGGCTAGCGTGATCGCCGCGCACGTCGTCGGGAACGATCATCTCGTCGCGCGGGAACACCGACGCGATCTCCGCATCCAGGGCATCGAAGACGGCGGGCGTGAAGGGCTCCGGCGTCACGGTCGGGATCTTCGCCTTGAGCGGCTCGTCCTTGGTTTCCACCAGCACGAACAGCGGCGCGTGTCCCGGGTGCGCGCGCGACCATGCACGCAGTTCGGTCAGGCAGGCGGTGAACGGCTGGCAGGTGCTGCGCTGGTCCACGCCCTGGATGTGCATGACCTTGAAGCCGGGCTTCTCCCATATACCAGGCGCCGCGGTCGGCGGATCGGGCGGGAGGCCGTTCATCGCGATGAGGTGGTCGATCGCCGGGTCGAGGTACAGCCCGCCCTTGGCATCCGCGAACACATCCAGCTCCACCTGGCGCACGCCGTCGTCGAGTTGGCGGGTCAGGGAAGGGTGGCGATAGTCGATCGCCGCGAACTCCTTCGGCGCTTCCTTCTGCATCACCCGCGTGGCGCTGGGCGCAAAGCCGGCGTGATAGCTGTTGTGCGTGCCGATGACCTGGATCTGGTTGAGGCGAAGGTCACCCGTCGCGGCGAACGCGGCCGATGCGAAGAGGAACGAGGCCGCGACGAGCGGCAGCAGGCGGAAACGAAGGGAAGCCATGGGTATCCTCGGGGCGATCAGTGGCGGGCACGTGCGCACAGGGCAAAGTCGGGGTCGGACAGGGACGGCGGGGGAGACGTGGTGCCCCAGCGCGAGGGCGACGGCCCCATGACGAGGTCGAGAGTGCCGCCCTTGTCGATCTGGCTGTGGCGGAACCATGCGGCATCGAGTGGCTGTCCGTTGAGCGTGGCCGACTGCACATAGCGGTTCGTACCGTCCGGCGTGAAGTTCGTGGCATGTACGGTAAAGGTCTTGCCACCGATCAGGTCGATCCGCGATTCGCTGAATGAGGGCGTGCCGATGAGGTAGACGTCCTGGCCCGCGTTCGGATAGAGACCCATCGACTGGAAGGCGTACCAGCTGGACATCGCGCCGGAATCGTCATTACCCGGAATGCCCGAGCGATCCGCGCCAAACGCGCGGTGCAGGAACGTCGTGACGCGATCGGCGGTGAGGTCGGGGCGTCCTGCCCAGAGGTAGAGGTCCGGGATCAGGAAGCCCGGCTCGTTGGTCATGTCGAAATGCAGGTTGTCGAACACCGTGTCCAGGCGCTTCACGAACGCCTCGTTGCCGCCCGATAGCGCGATCAACCGGCGGACGTCCTGCGGGGCGTAGAGCGAATACGTCCACAGATCGCCTTCGTAGTAGAAGTCCGGCCACGTGCCACGGCGCACCAGGTACTGCGCCGCCCAGCTGCCATCGGCATTACGGGGACGAAGAAAGCCGGCGACCCCCTCCTGCGTGCTCGTGGCATCCCACAGGTTGGCCCAGTTACCGGCGTGCTCGCGGTAACGCTTTGCCTCGTCGGCGTGGCCCAGGCCGCAGGCCACCTCGGCGATGGCGAAATCATCGTACGCGTATTCCACAGTGCGCGATCCGGCCCGCTCGGTGGGCTGGGCCACGTAGCCCAGGCGGTTGTAGGTCTCCAGACCGCCACGTCCTTCCTTGCGTGCATCGGTGGGGGCGACGGTGGCGTCTTTCATCATCGCCTTGAACGCCGTGGCGTAGTCGATGCCGGTCAGCCCTTTGACGTATGCATCGGCCACCAGCACATCGGCATTGCTGCCGCCCTGCGTGCGTCCGTTGTCGTTACCGACCCGCGCATCGGGCATGTAGCCGGTGTGGCGGAAGGTATCGACCAGCGAGCGCGCGATGTCGCGCTGCACGTCCGGCGCGATCAGGGTCAGTAGCGGGCCCTGGCTACGGAACGTATCCCAGATGGCCTGGAAGTCGTCGTAGTACGGCTCGTTCGAGGTCCACTTCGGGTTTTCGCCCGTGTGGTCGGACGGCATCATCATCGTGTGGTAGAGCGCCGTGTAGAACATGCGGCGCCGGGTCGCATCCGCTCCCGCGATCTCGATACGTCCCAGTGCCTTGTTCCACGCTGCCACCGCCGCCTGGTGCACGCCGTCGAAATCCCAACCGCGCGCTTCGGTCGCCGCGTTGCGGCGGGCCTGGGCTTCGCTGACGAACGAGATGCCGACCTTCGCCTGGATCGCCTGGCCGCCTTTGACCGCGTAATCGAACGAGACACCGAGTGGCATGGCGCCGGTGGTGCTCACCGTCGATGCGTTGCTCACGGCGGTGTCGTGCCACGTACGCGTGCCCGACGCCGGAGTGTCGACGATCATGTCCACATACACATCGTACGGGCCGCCTTCGTTCCAGCCACCGACGTAATGCCCCACGCCCGTGACCTCGGTGGGCGAGACCACGCGCAGTTCGCCGCCGAGGAACCGCTGGCTTTCCGGGCCGGTGTCCTTGTAGAGCAGGTCGAGGTCGAGCGTGATGTGGCCGTCCCCGTCCTTCGCGAAGGTGTAGCGATGCATGCCCATGCGGCGCGTGGCGGTCATCTCGGCTTTTACGCCGTACCGTGTGAGGTCCACGGCGTAGTAACCGGCGGCGGCTATCTCATTGGCTCGTGGCGAGTGGGACGCGCCGGGTTCCAACTCGCCGGTGGTGGCCATGACGCGCACGTTCTCGTATTTGCCCGATCCGCCGCTGAGGTGCAGGTGCGAGAAGCCGCGGATGTCGCCGGTGCTCTGGAAGCCCTTGCGATAACCGTAGTCGCGCAGGTCCGGGCCGACCTTGACCATACCGAAGGGCAGGGTGGCGCCGACGAACACCTCACCGAACCAGTCCGATCCGATGAGCGGATCGACGTCGCCGGCATGGTCGGCGGCCATGGCGGCAGGCGTTGCGAGGATCAGGCAGGCGAGGGCGACAGCGAAGGTGTTTCGTACCGTGGAGCGGTGGGTATGCATCGGTGCACTTTCCTGTTCAACCGTCCGATCAGAACGTGTAGGTGGCCTGCACGGTGTAGTTGCGCCGTGCCAGGTAGTAGTACGTCGGGTCCTTGGCCAGGCCGTTGCCCTGGATCGCGGTGCGATGGTCGAACAGGTTGTTGGTCGACAGCTGCAGCCTCAGGTCGGGCGTGAAGCGGTAGCCGATGTTGAAATTGGTGTAGTTGTAGCGGGGCAACCGCGTGTTCGGGTTGTACGTGGCGCCACCGGTCTCGCCCACGCCGGCGAAGCGCGTGCCCACGTACTTGACCAGGAACGAGCCATACAGCGGGCCGTGGTCGTAGATGAAGCCGGCATCCGCCGTGGACATCGGCGCATTGGCGATCTGCCGGCGGGTCGTCTTCGAATACGCGCTGTTGATGCTGCCGTTGGCGGTCACGCTGAACCCGGAGTCGCCCAGGATGTGCGTGAGCTCGCCTTCCACGCCCTTGTAGATCACGCCGCCCTGGTTCACGAATACGCTGACCAAGGCGCCGCCGGGCCCGATCGGTTCATCGACGCTGGTGACCAGGTTGCCGAAGTCGATGTAGTAGACGTCCACGTCCGCCACGGTGGTCGGGGTCTTCCAGACCACGCCGGCCTGGTAGTTCGTGGTGGTCTGCGGCTCGACGTTGCCGGTGCCGGTTGTGCCCTGCAGGATGTTGACCTTGGGCGCCTGGAAGCCTTTGGCTACCTGCGCATACGCGGCCAGGTTCGGCGAGAACCGGTAGTTGGCCGCCACGGAGGTGAGCGTGGTGGCAAAATGGCCGCTGCCGCCCACGGGCAGGAAGTTGGAGACACCGTCGAGCGTGCGGTTGAACACGATCTGCTTCACGCCCGGCACGATGCTCAGGTTCTCCAGCGGATGCCAGTCGATCTCGAGGTAGCTCTGCGTGGTGTTCGTGTGCTGGCGGGTGTCGATAATGTTGGCGTTCGGCTCGCCCTTGAGGACGCGCGGTGTCATCGTGGAAAGATCCACCGTCACCTGGTCCTGTACCTGGTAGGTGCGCTCGGCCCAGATACCTGCTTTCACGGTGCTCTGGAGCCAGCCGCTACCGACGTCTTTCTCCGCAGCGAGGAAATCGCCCACCGCGCGATACCGGCTGTTGTTGAACGCACCCGGGACACCACCACCGGGTAGGAGTGCGTTGTTCGGCACCGCACCGATCAGGCTCACGGCCCCCGGGCCGCTGTCACGCAGGCCGTAGGTGTAGAACTTGTTGTCGACGCGCCAATCGCCGTAGTCGCCATGCAGTTGTAGGTATTCGAAATCGGCATGGCGGTCGTCGATGTTGTAGCTGGCGTAGCCCTGCGAGGTCGGATCGTCGTTCAGGCCACCGAATTCCAGGCCATAGAGGTCGGTGCGCTTCCGGGGCTGGGCGGTGAAGGTGTTCCACTTCACCTTGTTGTAGTCGGCTACCAGGGTGAGCGTCGTGTTGTCGCCGACTGGTTGGTTGACCTTGAACAGCACGTTGTCCTGGCGAAAGCCGGCGTGGTCGATCAGGCCGTCGGATTCGGTGTGGCTGTAATTAACCGATGCCTCGGTGCCGATCTTGTTCATCGCACCGGTGTTGCCGGTGCCGGCCACCTGCCACGTGGCGCCGCTGCCGTACATGGCGGACACCTGGCCGGACGGTTTGTCCGTAGTGGGTGCGGAGTACAGCGCCACGGTGCCGCCGAAGGTCGCGTTGCCGAGGTTGCTGGCCGTTCCCGGGCCACGGTCGACCACCACCTTGTCCAGGGATGGCCCCGGAAAGAACGCCGTGGTGGCGTGGCCGAAAGCGCCGGGATCGCCGAAGGGAATGCCGTCGAACGTCACGTCGTATTCGCCGTCCTGGAAACCGCGGATGGTGGCGCTCTTGCTGGACAGGCCGGCACCGTTCGGAGCGGCGTTCACCGCGGAAGGCGTGAGTTCCACCAGCGCCAGGTAGTCCGCCTTCGGTGTCGCGATCGTGTGGATGAAATTCGCGCTCAGCACCGACTGCGGTTCGATCTCGAACAGGTTGCCCTGTGAAGGCGCGAGCGCCGCGGCACTGCCGGGTGGTGCGAGATTCGGATCGTCCACGCCTGCGGATACCGCGACACCTTGCAGGGTGGTCGTCTGTTTCGTGATGCCGGCGTCCGTGGTGCCTGCCGTCGCGCCGATGGCGGTGGCGAGTGCCGCCAGGCCGAATCCAAACCGTACCGTCTGATGCATTGCGTCGAAACTCCTGCGTAAATCGGCCGCGCGGTGGCCCGCAACGGTCAGCTCTGACGAGGCCGAAGGGCATGGGATGGAAGCTGTGGGGGAGGGGTGTTTAAAACAGTAATCAAAGCTATCGTGTGCACGTGACAGTGCCTTGACGTTTACATGGCGTCTGGTGCGGAAAGTCAGCGTCTTGCGTTGCAACGTGCGTGCACGCATGGAAGAACTATCATGCGAAACCCTTCGCCTGATTCGTCAGAATTTGCGATCACTCCTTTCGAGGTAGACCCATGAAAAGCGTTACGCGTCGAAGGAAGAACGACGCGCGTCCGGCGATACCGCTGGACACCAAGCAGCAGCCGGTCCAGCAGCGTTCGCTGGAAACCTTCGAGTCGATCCTCGAGGTCACTGCGCGGCTGCTTGGAGAAGTCGGCGTGGAACGGCTTTCGACGAACCTGATCTGCGCCCAGGCGGGCATCTCGCCGCCGGCGCTGTATCGCTATTTCCCCAACAAGTACGCCATCCTCAAGGTGTTGGGCGAACGCCTGATGGCCTGCCAGAACAAGGCCTATCGCGCGTGGCTGGAAGAGGAGCAGGCACTGGAGTACGACGGCTCGCGCGAGGCCAGCATCCGTGGCCTGCGCGACATGCAGGCGGCGATCAATGCCGCCACGCTGGCCTTTCCCGGTGCCGTGTGGATCATGCGAGCGCTGCGCGCCATACCCACGTTGCGCCATATCCGTCTCGATTCACACGACGACGTGGCGGAAACGAGCTTCAAGGGTCTTCGTGACCGCTACCCGAGCGCGGACCCGGAAGCGCTGCGCGTAGCGATGAGACTCTCCACCGAGGTGATGTATGCCGCGACGGAAATGGCGGTTGACCATCCGACGATGGACGGCCATGTCATCAACAGCGAGGTTGCCGAGATGGTGGTGCGCTACTACGACAAGTTCGTCGAGGGCGAAAAGCGCGAGGCCGAAAAGCGCTAGGCGTTCGCGGGACGGGTTGGCGCGGGTCATGGCGAATCGTTCACTCTTTCGCTGTTACCCTCCCGCGCGGGACCAGGGGTTACCTCACATCGGGAGTTGCAATGCGTGTGACGCGAAAGGATAGGATCCAGGCACGCGGTGCCCTGCGCGGGTGCGGCCTGGCCGTGGCGCTGGCCCTGTGCCATGTGGCTGCCGCGGCCCCGACCGGCCAGGACGAGGCGGCACGTAACTACGACGCGCAGGATGTGCGGCTCAATGCCGTGTACAAGAAGCTGATGCAGTCCCTGGACGAGCCGGGCCGTAAGGCACTGCGCGACGAGGAGCGTCAATGGGTGGCCGGGCGCGACCAGTCCTGTGGCGTGCCCGCGGGTAGCACGGCCAAGAACGAATGCACCACCACCCAGGCCAGCTTCCGAGCCGACGAGCTCGCAGCGCGCCTGAAAGCCGCCGGTGGCACGCGCGTAGCCGCAACTCCGTCCACGACAGGCGTAGCCACAGGGACCGCCATCGTCGGCGACTGGGGCTACCGCAGCGACTGTAACCTGGGTCATGCCGCCCAGCTCGGCGTCACCGCGTCGACCGCAAAAACGGCCGAAGGCACCTGGTCCGACGGCACCCACCAGTCCGGCAGCCAGGGTCGCTTCAAGGGCGAGTGGCGGGACGGCAAGCTGTACGCCCGTTTTTGCGCCGACCCGGCCGAGCGCGGTGGCTATCCCGCGTGCCCGGCCTACGGCGACGTCGCGGCCTATGTCGTGCCCGAGGGTAAGCGGCTGGCTTGGTACCAGGCCGATGGCCCGGCCGGCGAAGGCAACTATTCCAAATACGTCACGCTTGATCGCGTGCCGAAGGGTGGCAGGGCGCCGCTCGATACCCAGTGCAAGGACGCCCCGTAACACCGACCGTTAACCAGGAGTTGGAAGATGCCAGGATTGACCGATAACGAAGCCAGGGCGCTGTCGTATTTCGCCATTGGCGTGAGTTCGGAAGGCGGCGATGTCGCCTATAAATTGAGTTTCGCGGGGAATGTGCGCAACGACGCGCACGGCAACCCCGCGATGCACCCGATCGGCAACAGCGGCTTTTCCATCGGTACGCTGCAGACCGACCTGGGCCAGCATCCCGAAGTGGCCACGCAACTCACCGACGCCTACCAGACGTGGGCACGCACGGCGCACCCGGACTGGGCCCTGAATGCGGCGCAGCGCACCCAGACGATCGACGACCTGGGGCGCACCGGCCGCCAGATCACCGCGCAGCATGGCCGTCCGCTGGACGCGACAGTCAAGTCGCACCTGGACAGCTTCATGGCCAGCGACGCGGGCGTCGACTTCGTGCACCGGCACGACACCGCGCAGGTGGACCGCCTGATGACCAAGGCGATCGGCCCGCTCCAGCAGACGCCGCTGTACCAGCATGCGTCGGAGCAGGACCAGGCGCGGCTGATCACGATGACCGCCAAGCTCTACAACCAGAGCGAGGTGTACGGCAATCGCCTGGTTGGGCAGTTGCAGAACAACGAGCACCACAGCGTCGACGACGTCAAGCACTCGATCGACCGCTACCCGGATTACGTGCGTGACGGCCGCGACCACGCGCTGGCCGGCACCGCGCTGTTCAACGACATGCAGGCCACGGGTGCGAACCATCCGCTGCGCCCGGCGTGGGACCACGTGCTCACCAACCCGACGGTCAATCCGACGCAGCTTGGCAACGATCCCACGCATCCCAACCTGCCGCACGAATACGCCGCCATCCGCGATGCGTTCACCGATCCGGCTCACTCGCGGGGCATGGTGCAGGCGCTAGGTGAGGGCGGTTCCTATGCGAATACGCAGAACAAGCGCGGGTTCGTGGCGGAAGGTCGCGACCTGGTGACATGGGATCGTTCGGGCCACGCGCAGGCGCTGGTCAACGGCCAGTGGAGCACGCTCAACAGCCGGGATATTTCCACCCACGTCAACGCCGACAAGACCCTGGACGTGAATGTGCATCGCAACGGTGCCGACGAGCGGCTGCTGCATGTCACCCATCCCGGCCGTGTGCATAGCCAGCCGGCCGCCGTGCCTGCCGCGCACGGACAGGCCGCGTCGCACGGGCAGGGCGCACCACAGCACAGCCAGGCCAGCGGGGATCACATCCAGCGCGCCGGCACGCTGCGCGAACACGATCGCGCTCCCCAGGTCCAGGTGTTGCAGGGTCAGCTTGCCGCTCTGGGTTACAAGGGCGCGGACGGCAAGGCCCTGCACCCGGACGGCGATTTCGGCGGCAACACCAGGCACGCGTTGCAGTCGTTCCAGCGCGATCACCGGCTGACCGAGGACGGCATTGCCGGATCGAAGACGATGGATGCATTGCACGCTGCTACCCAGCGTCCTGTGGCCCAGAGCGCGGGCCTTGCCGATCCGTCGCACGCCGGTAACGCGATGTACAAGCAGGCGCTGGATGCCGTGCACGGGATCGATGCGCAGCAGGGGCGCACGCCGGACCAGATGAGCAACAACTTTGCCGGCTCGCTGGCGAACAAGGCCCACGAGCAGGGCCTGACCCGGATCGACCACGTCGTGCTCAGCGACGACGCCAAGCGTGCTTATGCGGTACAAGGCGAGTTGAATTCGCCGTTCAAGCGGATCGCCGAGGTGGACGTGGCCCAGTCTGTGGCCAAGCCGCTGGAGCAGAGCAGCCGCGAGTGGCAGCCGGCGTTACAGCCGCAGAACCCGGCGCCGCAGCCGAGCCAGGCGCAGCAGCAGAGTGCGCCGACGCCGACGCCGACGCCGCCTGAACCGATGGCTCCGCATCGGTGAGGCACTAAAAAACCGGCCGCCTTTTGGGCGGCCGGTTAGTTCGGTGGGTACGGTGGTCCGATTACCGCGCGGGGCCGCCATGCTGAAGGTTTTGCCGTTGGCTCTCGGCGTGTCCGGCCTGACCGAGGCCCTCCATGTCGCTCTGTGCCAACGTGCCGCCTGGGCCACGCGACGCGATTATCGCCCCGGTACGCCGGTTTTCTCGATCGCAGGGTCGCTCTTCCACTTGAGCGTGGCGTCGATGAGCGCATCGTCTTCCGTGTCGATGATCTTGCCGGCTTGGCAGGTGCTCTGTTTCAGTGGTTTTGGCTGGCCATCCTTGATGACCGTCAATCCGCCATCCTGAAGGTTGTTGGCTCCCGATACCGAGTAGACGACGTATTTGAAACCCGCGTTGGTGAACGCATACGCATATCCGCCGCTGTTACCGCCGAACATGAGGTGGGTACGCGTGAAAGCGGCTGTTTCTCCGCTGGCAGGGTATGTCAGTTCAGGCGTGGCACCGACCCGGCCATAGCCGTAGTAGAAACGGCCTGCACCGTGGGCGACGTCCCCCGCCGCGCAGATGGAGACCGTCTTGCTTCCGCCAGCGAGCGGGCAGGAGAACACAGGCTGGTCACCTTTGGCGCACATCGTCGGTGCGGGCGTGGCGACGCCGGCGTTGGCTGCGTACGGCGCCATGGTCGCAATCAATAACAGGGTCCTGGAAAGTAACTTCATAGGTCAATCCGGTTAGTGACATTTCGCCAAACTACACACACACGCGGCGAGTCGTCAGATCGTCAGTGGCTCGACCTTGGCCTTTTCCATGAGGCGCGAGGTGAAGTACTTGTCCTGGTAGTACCGGATCTTCTCGCACATCACCGGATGCGGGATGCCCTCGTAGAGGAACACTTCCTTCTCCGTGCCCATTGCCTTGAGCTCCTGCGGCAACATGAGGGCGCGCTTCTCTTCCGAATGGCTCTTGGAGATATCGCCCTTCTTGCTCTTGGTGATGTTCTCCCGGCGCACCGTGGTGTAGCCGAGCATGTCGGAATAGTCGTTGGCATCCTGCTGCTCACGCGGCGCGTAGACGATCTGCAGCGCATGGTTGGTGATGACCGTGCGCGAGACGTCCTTGCCGTAGGTGGCATCCAGCTGGGCCATGCTCTGGATGATCGGCAGCAGGCGGATGTTGTAGCCGGCCATGTACGACACGGCGGACGCGATGATCTCTACCTTGCCGATGGAGGTGAACTCGTCCATCAGCAACAGGCACTGGTGCTTGAGCGCCGGGTTGTTCTGCGGCAGCTCCTTGGTATTGAGGTTGATGAGTTGGCTAAAGAAGAGGTTGACGATCAGTCGGCTCTCGGCCAGCTTGTTGGGCTGGATGCCGATGTAGATGGTCATCTTCTTCTTGCGCACATCGGTCAGCAGGAAGTCGTCTTCGCTGGTGGCCGCGTCCAGCACCGGATTGATCCAGGCGTTCAGCGGCTCCTTGAAGGTGCCGAGGATGGATGCGAAGGTCTCGTTGGCCTGCGACAGCATGTTGGCGAACGCCGACTGCGCGTTGGCGCTGAGGAACGGCTCCTTCGACAGGCGCGTGTAGAGCTCGCGCAGGTCGGTGCCGTCACCCGAGGACAGGCGGTAGATCATGCCCAGCGTGGGCTTGTTGCGCAGGATGGCGGGCAGGCCCTTGTTCTCGTCGTGCTCGTACTTCTCGCACAGGTACAGCGAGAACGCCATGAAGGCATTGCGTGCCTGACTGACCCAGAATTTCTGGTCGTCCGAACCGTCCGGGTAGAGCATCGAGGCGATGCTCATCAGGTCCGACACGCGGAACGCCGGGTCGTTTGAGACATAGCTCAGTGGATTCCAGCGATGGGTGCGGCGGTCTTCCGCGAACGGGTTGAACAGGTAGATCTCCTGTCCCTGCGACTTGCGCCAGCCGCTGGTCAGGTCGAAGTTCTCCTGCTTGATGTCCAGGACCACGATGGATTCCTGGTAGTCCAACAGGTTGGGGATGACCACGCCGACGCCCTTGCCCGAGCGCGTGGGTGCCGCAAGGATCACGAACTGCTGCCCGGGCAAGCGGACCAGCTCGCCCTTGAACTTGCCGACGAGGATGCCGTTGTCCGCGGGGGAGAGCATTTTCTGCTTGCGCAGGTCGGCGGCCGTGGCGAAGCGGGCGTCGCCGTGCATCGCCTGCTTCTTCTTGCGGGTGAGGAAATACAGGCTGACCAACCATGCGGCCAGGGGCACGAAGAACCCGATGCCGCCAGCGGCCTTGATCTTCCATGCGTACGGCTGGACCTGCGGGAGGTCCAGGGCGCGGATGTATTCGTAATAGGTGGCGAACCTCAGCGGCACCTGGCCCAGGCCGAGAAACTTCAAGGTGAGGTAGCCGGAAAGCATCTCTCCCATGACCAATGCGAGGACCAGAAGCCCGGCCGCCCAATATCCCCTGTTTTTGCTCATGCGTTACTCGCCTCAGACCTGTGAATCACAAGGGGAGCGACGCCTTTATCGCTCCTTCCTCGTACGCGTTTTTGTGTGCCCAGGATTGTAGCGCCCCGGCTTGGCTATTTTAGAGACTCGGATCTGACGTGCTGCGCTAGGTTCTTCTGCTTACTTCGACGGGTGGGCAGGAAGGGTGACGGTGAACGGCATCCGCTTGTCCGGGTCGGTCATCAGGAAGTAATGCCCCGACACCTTGATCTGGCCGTGGTCTTCGTGAAAGCCTTCCTTGCCCTTGTCGACCCACGATGAATAGGCGACACGAACGCCCGGCACGTCAGCGTGTCGATCGCCCACGATCTTCCCGTCCGCCGGAGAAAGCTCCACCACATCCAACAGCGTCTGGGACAGCGCGGTGGCCTGGTTGGTATCGCTCTGTACCAGCACGAAAAGCGTGCCGCCCATGGCCAAGCAGTGGGTGGCGCGGTTCTGGTAATCGTCAGGGGATACCGGGATAGCGGTCACCCAGCGTGGCTGCTGCGTCCGGGCATCCTTGAAATAAACAAAGGCACGGCCATCCATGCCTTCATCGGTGACGTTGCCCGCGACGCATTCACCGTCTTCGACGGCAACAGAACCATAGAAGTTGAAGTCCTCCGGCACGTTTGCGGAAGCGACCTTCGTGGTCGGCGTCTTGGCAGCGCCTGCCGCGACGACAGCACACGGAAAGAAGGCCATCTGCATGGCTAGCAGAGTCCCCAAAACGCGCGCGTTCCAGCGGGCGGGCATCGGACGGTCGGTCGACACGTATATCTCCTGTGTAATGATCGGCAAATTGATTTCGAGGGCATCGAGACCCCGCCGTCCCCGCTAGTGCATCCAGCGACGACGAGAGCCGTGCCGCCTCAGGGGCCGTGACCGGGCGGGTTGTGGTCGCGGGTAGGCGGCTGCTGCTGAGCCTGTGCTTGCACTTGCGTCTGCGCCTGGGCGGCCTGCTGCGCCGCACGAGCCCATGCCTCGCTGCTTTGCGCTACGCTGGTGTGTGCGGCCTGCTCGGTGGGAACCTCGGTAACCTGCTTCAGGGGGGAATCGGTGGTTCCCTGCACGCCATAGATGCGCCGCGCATCCTCGCTCAACACGGCGCTGTCGATGCGCTGCAGTCCGTCCTGGCGTGCCTTGACCACCAGGCTACCGGCGACGTTGTCACTGACCACGTCCGGCTGGCGGCCCTGCGCCTTGTCCATGGCATGCACGGCTTTTTGCGCCTGCTGGAACATCGGGTGGTCGGGGTGAGCGGCATGGTCCAGGGGCACGGTCGGTTTGTCATGGCTGAACCATGCGCCCGGGTGCGTCACGGTATTCCACGCGGCATGGGCTTTTTCCTCGGCGGCGTGGAAGCCGTCCGCGATGTCGCGACCCACGTGCTGCACGCCATCCTTGAGGTGATCGAAGCCTTCCCTGGCCTGCTGCGTTACGCGCTCGACGCCGTGCTCCACGGCAAGTACCCCGGCACCCACCGCCTCGCCCACGCGGTGCTCGATGTTGTCTTTCAGCTCGCCGATCGCCTTGGGAATCTCCCAGCTGGCGGACAGGCCCAGGCGAATGTCGCGAACATCGTTGCGGTAGCGATCCACCATGTTCTCGTGCGCCGCGTACCGCGCCTGGTTCTCCGGATCGATGATGGAGTGGCCCAGCAGCTTGCTGTTGGGCACGAAGTTATCGATGGCGTGGGCGCTGAAGTCCGTCGCTTTGATGGGGTTGCGCGGAGTGAGGATGCCGCCGTCGTCCTTGTAGCCGGCGCGGGATAGCGTGTCGATGTCCTGCTGTGCAGCGTAGATGCGCACTTCGCCGAAATGGGGGCTGGCCGCGCTGACCAGATCACCAGCGCGTACGTGGTCGATCACCTGCGTACCCCCTTCGGGCACGTTACCTCGCAGGCTGGCGGCGCCATACGCGTTGAAGGTCTCGCCGTGCAGGCCGAACTTCGACGCGTTGAGCTCCGCCAGCGTACCGCCCAGCGAATGGCCAGTCACCGTCACCTGCAGGGGTCGATGGTGCAAATCGGCATCGAGTTTGGCGCGCTCGAGCACGCGCTGGGTGAAGGCCTCCGAATCGGCCTGCTGGAGGTTGATCCCGGCCAGTACCATGCCGGCGTCCACGCCACCGTCCTGCACGGGTTCGCGCTTGAACTCGGTGCCGCGATAGGCAATGACGACCTCGCCCGTATCCATGCGGCGGTAGGCCGTGGCCTGGAAGCCGGTGACCGGGTTGTTGGCCACGTCGATCGCTTCGTAATTAACGCCGCCCAGTTCCTTGGGTTTATTGAGTACGGGATCCTGGTAGGCATCCTGCGAAAGCAGCGCGTAGCCGGTCGATGAGAGGCTCACGGATGCTTCTCCTCGGCATGCAGCGTCACGGAGAACGTGGCGTTGGCTTCATCCTGGTACTGCGCGCGATTCGCCTCACCCACGTCGACACGATCCATCTGCGTCGTCGCATAGGACCGGTTGGAGTAGTAGCGCGTGGCGGCCTTGCCTTTGAGCAGGTCGTCATGGAACAGCGGCGCGCTGAAGTCGACCTGCTTCACCCAGAGGTTGGCACTCGTGGCGACCACCGACCAATGGCAGACGCCCTTGCCGAAATAATCCTCGTCTTGCAGGAGGTCAGCGAAGATCTCGCCCTTGTAGACGTTGTCACCAGCCGGCGTGAGTTTGATCGGCACCCGTTTCTCCGGCGGCACCGTGGCACCCGTGACCGGCGTCAGCGGTACGCACGCTTCGTTGGCCACGCGATAGTCCACCACGCCCTCGATACGATCGAACGGACCCGGCGCACCCTCGACCTTGACGGTGATCTCGTAACGCATCCGGGGATGGGGATTGAGCTTGATGTCGGGCTGGGTCATGGATGCACCATAGGCAGAGGAGTGGATGGCGAACAGGGTGGCGACGGTTAGAGCGAGTCTTCGCTTCATGGCTGGCTCGTGCTCCTATCGGCTCATCGACGGGCCGGAATGGGTGGGCGGGGTTTCGGTGGTAACCGCGTGCTGTGCTGTCTGGCTGGCAACGACGGACGAGACGGCCTGGGTCGCTTCGAGCTCACGCCATGCGCTGCTGCTGCGTTCGATGGACGTGGCGATACCGATCTCCGTGGGCGCCTGCGCCGTCTTCCGGAAAGGTGAGTACATGTCGCCCTCCACGGCATAGGCACGACTGAAGTCGTTGCTCATCGTGACCTGATCGACACGGGCGAGACCTTGCTTTCGGGCCTCGACGGCCAGGGCCGCAGCGAGGTTCTCGCTCATGTGGTCGGGCTTGCGGCCGGTATCGGCGTCGATGGCGTGGACGCCGCGTAGCGCCTGCCTGTACAGCGGGTTGTCGGGGTGCGCGGGCTCGTCGAGCCGGGGCGGGTGGAGCAGGCGCTCCAGTTCGGCGGAGTGCGTGGGTGACCCCCAGACGCCGCTGGCGACGGACTCGTGGACGAGGCCGAGAGTACGGGCACCGGTGATGGCGGTGGTGCGTGCGTGGTCTGCGCCGACTTCCATCGCATGCCCCGCCGCCATGGCGCCGCGTCCTGCGGCCTCCACGACGGGCTTGCTGCGCTCCACGAGTTCGTTCCAGTCGTGCTCTAGCCGGTCGATGTAGAGCTGGCCGGCGCGGATGGCCAAGGCAGGTGCGACGACAGCCGGTGTGGTCGCGACCTGGGTGGCTATCTCGCGCGACGTGAGCACGTCGGATCGATAGCGATCGACCAGGTTGCTGTTTGCTCGGTAGCGTGCTTCAGCTTCAGGACCGAGTAGTGGTGTCTCGTCGCCTTTGGGGATGAAGTTGGACATGGAGTGGGAGCTTGGGCTGACGGCAGATAACGTCGCACCCAGGCCGGTGTGCGGCCTGTCGTAGCCGGCATGCTTCAGTGTCGTGATGTCATCGGCGGCGGCGTAGATTTTCACCTCGCCGAAGTGTCGATTGGCGGCACTTACCGGGTCGCCCGCACGTACGTGGTTGATGACCTGGTCGCCGCCCTCTGGTGTGCCACGTATCAGGCCGGCTGCGCCGTACGCATTGAAGGTCTCGCCTTTGAGGCCGAATTTTGCGGCGTTTACCTCCGCGAGGCCGCCGCCAAGGGAGTGGCCGGTGACGGTGATGTCGGGCTCTTTACTTGTGGCACGTGCATCTCTGGTCACGCGGGCGATCACCTCGCGCGTGAACAACTCAGATTCGAATTGTTGGAGGTTTAACTTTGAAGCTGCCATGGTGCCGTCCACCAGGGTATCCAACGGATCATCGGTACCACGAAAAGCAATGACGACCTGTCCCGTTTCGACGTCTCTGTAAGCTGCTGCGAAGAAGCCCGTCAAGCCGTCCATGGCAGTCGACTCGACGGCGAAGATGCGCTCGCCACTCTCTACGGTCCTGTCCAGAGGGTTGACCGCGTAGACTTCATTAGCGAGGAAGGCATAGTCTTTGGTGCGATTGGTCATGGCTGCGCCTTCCTGGCTGTAACGTTGATAGCGAACGTACCCGCTGCATTGCGATATGCGTTTCGGTCAGTGTTGCCTAGATTATGTGTTTCGAGGCTGCTATCGCGATAGGAATCGAAAGAGTAATAACGCGTTTCACCGTTTTCTGCTGAAAATTTCTTAAAAGTTAGCGGAGTGGTGAACCTCATTCGCTCTTTAGTCGCGTTAAAGGTCACTGCTGCCACGGACCAACGACATGTCCCTAGGGAGTAATAGTCATCGTCTTTGAAAAGGTCCGTGTACATATCCGCCACATATGTTGTTTCGCTCAGTTTGGAGAGTGTGAGCTCCACGTGCTTTCGGGGAAGTAGGCGCGCACCAGATATAGGCTGCTCGGGAACGCAATCGAAGTCGGTCACACCGTAGTCGACCGATGCTTCGATATTGTCGAAGGGACCAGGCGCGTCCGCGATAGTCACAGTGATCTTGTAACGCATCGTCGGATGCGGATTCAGTTCGATCCTTGGGTCTTCCATGTTTCCACCACATGCAGGCAGTAAGAGGAACAGGCCGGGGACGGCGACCTGCACGATTCTCCGGGAAATCGTTATACGAGCTACCCGGAGAGGTGCGCTAGGGACGAATCGCGCGAAACGAATGGAGCGATAAATGACCATCTGAGTGTGCGTCAGTCGCTGTTGTCGTCTAGAGCGACGTTCTGGTGGGCGCCGGCATGACGTTCGGTTGGTTTGTCCATGGTGATTTGGTCGCTCTGGTAGCCGCGTCCGGTCAGTCGTACTCTGTTCTCATCGGGCGCGGTCGTGTAATTGTCGAGCGCAATGTAAGAGTAAACTTCTATCTTGTATTTCATTGGATAGCCTCCCGTGCCGACAGCGTCACTGAGAACGTCTTCGATGGGTCGGCGTAGGCATTGCGATTCTCGTTGCCGGTTATGGCAAGACGCATCCCTCTTTCGTTGTAGGCGTCATATGAGAAGTAACGAGTAATTCCGCCTTTCTCAAAGAAGCGCGGTACAAAGAGCGGCGTGTCGAACTCCATTTTGCCGTGACTTGCCCGGATGCTTACAGCGACCAGAGACCACCGGCAGACGCCGTGCGCGTAATAGTCCTGGTCCTTCATTCGGTCGACGTATACCTCTCCGCGGTAGTCGCCGTCTGCCGTTTTTTGAAGCTCAATTTTTAACCGCTTGCTAGGAACGATTCTTGCGCCCGATATCGGTTGTTCGGGAGCGCAATCGTCGTTGGTTACCTGGTACTGCGCGTCGGCCTCGATCGTGTCGAACGCTCCCGGTGCATCGACAATGCTCGCTGTGATCGTATAGCGCATCGTCGGATGCGGATTCAGTTCGATCCTTGGGTCTTCCATGTTTCCACCACATGCAGTCAGTAAGAGAAACAGGCCGGGGACGGCGACCTGCACGATTCTTCGGGCAACCGTTATACGAGTTGCCGGGAGATGTGCGCTAGGGACGAATCGCGCGAAACGAATGAAGCGATGGCCGATCATCGGAGGGCGCTTTAGCCTCCGTTAGTTTCGGGCTTCAAGCCCATGGAGTATTCATCGACCTCGTTGCCGTCGACCCACCCCGTGGCGCAATCGCCCGTGTAGTGACCGACCGGCTTGAGCGTGCACGCGGTGCCGCTGGCAGGGCGAATCCATTCAACCTTCGCGTCGGCGCCCTTACACATCTCATTGCCCTTGCAGAGCTTCACGGTGCGCGTCGGAACCGCCTTGACCAGGGCGCGTACAAGTACGCCGTCCTTGCGTTGCGCGGCCTGGATACAGATCAGCTGGTTTGCACCCACGTGGGCGACGGGTTTGGCGGCAGTCGCCTTGAAGTTATCCCCGAGCGTTGCGCCCTTATCCGCCCCGATGACACCGAACGACATATTCGATGTGCAGTCATCGCCGGCATCGACCGCTATACCATCGATGGTGCAGGCGGTATTGCCATGCTTGTCGCTGGTGCAGGTCACGGGTGACCCGGGTGACGATGCCTGAAGCATTGCCTGCAAGGCGCGGGCATCGCCGGGCGCGGCAGACGCCGTTGCTGTGGTCAGGAAGAAGGCAGCTGCCAGCATCCATCCAGAGATCTTCATGATCACAGCCCCGCCGGCGATGTGGGTTGTTGCTGCTGCGCCTGCTGTTGCGTCGGCTGGCTCCGGGCCTGCTCGGCGACATGCTGCTGCACGGCCTCGCTGCTCTTTTCCAGCGGTGTGGCCATGCCTTGCATCGTGTTGACCTCGGCAATCTGTTTGAAAGGTGAGTTGAGGTCGCCCTGGACGGCGTAGGTGCGGGTGGCGTCCGGGCTGAGCATGACGTGGTCGATGCTCTTGAAGCCGCCCTTGACGGCGTCGGCCGTCACCGATCCGGCCAGCTGGTGACTCTGGATGTCCGGCGTGCGACCGTGCTCGGCATCGATGCGGAACACGCCGTCCTGGGCTTGGCGGAACATCGCGTGGTACGGGTTGGCCGGTGAATCCAGGCGAGGGCCGGTGTGCGCCTGCTTGTCGAGCGCTTCCATCGTCTTCGTGCCAACGACGCCATCCGGGTCCAGTCGATGATCGCGCTGGAAGCGCTCGACGGCGGCCTTGGTGTGGTCTCCGAAGCGGCCATCGGGGTTCAGGGCATGGCCGTTGTCGTCCTTGTAGCCTAGGCGGATCAACGATTCCTGGAGCGCGGTGACCTTTGCGCCTTCGTCACCCTTGCGAAGGGTATCGGGATGTGCCGCCGTCGGTTTCGCTTCGACGTGCTTCGGCTCGGCCTTCGTATGCGCGGTGGTATCCGCGTGTTGCCCGGTCGGCATCGTCGCATGGCCATGGACCGGCTCGTGCGTGCGGAACTCGGGCTTCGCGCGCAGGGCGCCCACGATTTCCATGTTCTTGGTGAAATACGACCGGGCGTCCATCGTGACCGCGGCAGGGCCTGTGGACGTCTGCGAGCCTATGAACTCGATATTTCCGTGCGCGTCGTAGCCCTTGAAGATGGCGACATGCTGGTTCGATCCCGTCTTGCTCTTCAGCATGAGGATGTCGCCCGGTTGGAGATCACCCGGATGCTTCGACGCATCTGCCTTCGAGATGACATCGAAGTGCTTCTGCGCGTAATCGGTCGTCTTATTCCCGTTATAGAGCGCGTGCGTGCTGAACGGCTGGTCGCCCACGTCGTAGCCCGCATTCTTCATGCCGCGCCAGACGAAGGACGAACAGTCGACACCACGGTAGCCGTCACCGTCCAGATCCTTCTCTGTACGACTCCGGTCAGTCACGCCATGAGCCGAGTTGGTCTTGTTTTGCGAGTCGGGGCGGCCGTATTCGAACTTCATCCCGGAATGGAAGAAGTGCTCGTCGGCGGCATCGAGGATGTCTTTGCTCATGGCGTTATTCCCTGGGCGTCATCGCGGGGGCGAGTGAAGGCGTTTCGGCCTCCTGGACCGGCTGCCGGGTGTGTTCGGCAGGGGCGGCGGGTTGCTGGGCCAGCTTCGCGATGTTCGCGCTGCTTTGTTCGATCGGGGTGTTGACAGCCTTTGCGGTGTCGACTTCCGCCGTGCGTTTGAGCGGTGAATTGAGGTCGCCCTGTACGGCATAGGCACGGCTGCCATCGTCGCTGAGCACGACGTGATCGATCTTCGTCAAGCCCTGGCGCTTCGCTTCGACGGCTGCCGCACCAGCAAGCTGGTCGCTCTGCACATCGGACGTGCGTTTGTATTGGGCATCCAGTGCATGGACCGCCGTGCGGGATTGTTCGAAGAGGGCATAGTCAGGATGCGCTGGATTATCGAGGCGGCTGGCCGCAGCGGTACGCTGAACCGCGTCCTGATGCTTGGCCTGTGCAATGGCTTCCATGGTCTTCGGTCCGGCAACGCCATCGGCCGTGAGGTGATGGTCGCGCTGGAAGGCTTCGAGTGCGGCGCGTGTGCCGGGCCCGAAGACGCCATCCGTATGCAGTTCGCCGTGCGGTCCAGCTGTATAGCCCAGACGCGCCAGGCTGCCTTGCAGGAGACGGACATCCTCGCCTTTTGCGCCCTGGGTGAGGGTGGCCGGCGGGGCAGGGGCGTCCACCGGATGCGACGGTTGCGGGCGGCCGACATTGCCTTCGGCAAGACGACGCATGACCTCCGGATTCAGGCGGTGCTGCCAGTCTTCGAAGCGATGCTCGCGATCTTCCAGCCCGTTGTATTTACCGTTGACTGCCTTGGTCGCCGCGCGCACGTCTTCCTTCGCGTTATCGGGAACGCGGTTCTCCCAGTACCACACGGCGATCTTCGATGCGTTCTGAGGATCGGCGGCGAGTTCGGGATGCTTGACCAGATCCAGGTCGAGCGCCTCGCCCGCTGCGCGATAATTCGCCTTGCCGGTGAGCTGGATGTAACCGCGCCCGTGGTACTTCCATCCGTCACCCGGCTCGTCGTTGCCGTTGCGGCCGCCGTACATCAGCTCGGCCAACTTCTCGGGCTTGCCCATCAACGCCTGCTTGCGTGCGGCGTCCAGGGCCTCCGGACCTTCGCGCCAGGCCGACTGCACGGGGATCTGCGAGATATTGCGCGTGTACCGAAAGCTCTCTTCGAGCCGGTTCAGCCCGTTGGATTCATGAGTGACCTGGGCCATGAAATTGGCCAGTTCCCTCGGTCGCATGATGCCCGCCGCGGTAGCGTCGTTCAGCACCTGGGTTTCACGATCAATCGCCATGTGGAGCTCCTGGTTGACTCGCGTGCCTTGATGCGTCCATGGGCCTGTCTGATCCGCTGTCCTTGGCGGAGGCCGTTATCGAATGCGTTATAGGGGGCTGGACTCAGCGCATGCGTGAGTCGGGGGCGCGGACGCGAAGCACTGCAAGGGCAGTCTGCCAGGAGCAGAGGCGCCGGCTTGGACGGGTGCGCACGAGGAAGAGCTGCCGGAGCGTGCCGGCGGGAAACGATCAATCGTCATGTGTAACTCCTGTTTGATGTCCGGTTGGCTTTGCCTCTTGCTGGCCTTACCCGCCTTCCTGGTGGGGGTGTTGCGTCATCTGACTTCAGGGTAGTGTCGGTTCCGGCAGGTGACTGGGGTCGAAATCACTGAAAAGCACGGTGCCCAGCTCCCGACTCGTCAGGTCGAGGTGCTTCTCTTTGCCGGTGTCCGTGTCGGTTACCTTCCGGGCCACTCCTGAGATGATCCAGTTCTTTTTATCACTGACGTAGGTGAAGGTGTACTCATCTGTCCAGCGTTCGCGGCTACCGCCGCCGACGACGATGGTGAACTGGCCCTTGCCGACCTTTGAATAGGCATACGGGTCGCCGGAAACGCCGCCGCACAGGGCGCAAGGGATGATGTGGGCGTTTGCGGCGGCCTTGTGCAGCTGCCCCGCGTCGTCGCGTACCAGCAGTACGACGTTGCGGTTCGGGCCCTGGCCCAGTTTCTCATCACCTTTTGCGGGGGGATCGAGCACCAGGAGCACGTCGGAATGGCCGGCGCCCGTCAGGTCGCCCTTGACCGACTCGAGCACCTTGGCGCCATCGGTGGCGAACGCGGTGAGGTCGTCCATGGCGTGTCCTTTGGCCGTTTTTGCGGCAGTCGGGGCGGGGGCAGGGCGGGCGTAGGGGTTGGAGGTTTGGGCGTTGGAGGTCGAGGCAACACAAAAAAAGAAAAGGAATACGGATAGAAACGGCCCACGATTTACTTTCATTATGGCCTCTCTTTTATCTCACTTTGCATAACAGCGCCGCATTCATGAACTTTGGAACAAGGTCGGGAGGTCTGCGCATGTAATTCAAGTTATCTCGCCGACCTAAGATCAATATTATAGGCTTACTAGCGACCAGCAGGCTGCAAGGGCTAAAAATCTGGCGGCCAACCTCGATATGCTACCAGCACTGCTTTAGGCGTTTTCTTACAGTTGCAAATTTTGAAGCTGCTTGGCAGTCATTGGATACGGATGGCTTGGCTGCACGCTGAATAATACACTCGGAAGTTAGAATCATCGTTCTCGCACATGCGAATCCCCTTTTCTTCGGCTTCACTTTGCGTACGGCCACCATTAGTGTTCATAACTTTATCTCCCACGACCATCGCGACGCAGCCATTGCGGTAGGAGATTTGAATGCCGCACTCGGATCCACCTTTATTGCGACAGTCTGTAAGCGCGGACTGCTCAGCCTCAGCTTGCGTGGAATGGTTAACGGACGTGCCAAGAACTCCATTTCGATTATCCGTCGCAATAGCAAGCCATCTGCTAGCCCAGACTACAGGCGGAGCTGCTCGCTGCTGACCTTCATCGGATGAGCCGGGAATAGGTAAGCAGGTCTGCCAGCCTTGGCCCTGCCGGGGGTATTGCCCCGATGGGCACCGCCTTCCGCGAAGCAATACACGCTTGTTGATAGACACAATAAGGACACTGAAGCGAATACCACTTTCATTTTCATCACTTCTTATTCTTGCTGAAGCCTTCGTCGCGTTATCGATGTACGCAAAAGTAATGTTCGGATGTTAAGCCTAGCGGTGACATTGGTTTACTGAATTCGAACAGGTAGACTGCACGCGGAATAGTAAACATGACAACCGGTATCGCCGCTTGTGCAGTTATTTATAGCGCTGCTTTCGGCTTCCGACTTAGTCCTGCCCGCCCCAGTAGTTAGCAATGCGTTTCCGGTGACCATTGCAATACAACCATTTCCGTCGGAAATAGCGATCGTGCAATGCGTACCTCCCTTCGATTTGCAGTCGTTGAGCGCTGAAGTCTCGGCTTCCTCTGTCGTGCTGCGGTTGATCGATGTCCCAAGAACTCCCTTATTTGAATCCGTCGCGATCGCTTGCCAGTTCGAGCGCCATACGGCGGCCGGCGCTTTAGGTGCCGCTCGAGTCTGGCCAGATTCCGGGATGGGCACACAGGTCTGCCACCCTTGTCCCTGCTGTGGATACTGACCTGGCGGACATCCTCCTTCCGCCCAAGTGGTTGCACTCCACGATGCGGAGGCAATCAAGGCGAACAAAATCATCTTTTTCATAAACTAAAGACTCTGTGTTCGGCCGGCAGACTTTGTCTCATCCGGTTGTATCGTTGGCTGAACGCCGGAATGTCTCGCGCCAAACTGGCCCACACTCTGCCGTTCAACTTGCGATGAAACCGAGTGCTGCGGTACATGCGACGCTCCCCACGACCCAGGCGGCTGCCCCTGCGGACCAGGGCGCGCACCGCTGCCCTGGAACACGGAATAGGTCAGCGCGCTACCCAGCGTGCCCTGGAAGAACATGGCGGCCATTGGCGGTACGGAAACGATCAGGATACTCAGTAGCAAACCGATACCTCCTTGCTGCATGGCCACGCTGCCCAGGCCTTCCGTGTCGTTACCAAGCAGACGGTTGGCGATCTTTGCGCCCCAGAGTGCCTCACTGACATTGATCGTAAGCTTAAGAACCATGCTGGCGACAACACTGAGCAGCGCCATGGAGAAGATGGTTCCGATGCCGTAAAGCAGCCAGCGCTGGAATAGCGGCTTGGTCTGGTCGAAAATCAGGCACAGGATGAATAGCGGTCCCAGGCCGATGAACAGCGCCATGGCGAACTGGTAGAGCAGCAACATGGCACCGGCCACCATGGGTGGGCTGGCGGTGCCGAAGGTCGCAATGAAGGCGGATCGATCCTTCGCCCCCTGCATTTCCGCATCGCCTGGCACCACCTGCACCGAATTGATCGTGCTTAGGGCGAGCTGGGTGTAGGCCAGATTCTTATCGATCGATTCGGATGTCGTGGAGTCGTCGTCGCCGGTGAAAAGGCCGTGCACTTCCTTATCGAGGCCCACAGTCAACCAGTCGTGCAAGTTGGTACCTGCCAACGCCATGGTGGTTGCTGCACCAACGATCACTGCGATGCGACCCATGTTGAGCACGGTCTGCATCAGTGGTTCGCGCGACTGGCCCGTCAGGACTCGATAACCCTGAAACAGGATCCAAAGGGTCACGACTACGAGGGCAATGCCAGCCGCCCAGATCATCATGCGCTCCATGAGCTTCATGCCAAAATCGCTGATCTGTTTGTTCAGATAGTCGTAGACCAGCCGGTAATAAATGAAATCTGCGATATTTGGCATGTTGCCTGATCCCTGTGTCGCTCAAGTCGCTTTGGCGACGGTGTGTATGAAAAACTGGTACTTCCTTGTGCATCCGAAGATGCCGGTCTTACTTAAACGCTGCCTTCAACGCGACGACATTGACCAGCGTTCCGAAAGCGCTGGGGCTTCCGTTCATCGCCCGCCGAGACAGGTTTGCCTGCATCTGCTGAAGCATGGCAATCTGCGCATCCGATTGCTGCATGTTGGTCTGCCAACTATTGCGTGCAGTTTCCAAGGCTTGTCCATATTGGGAAATCTGCGTGTTGGCAGCAGTCGCATTTGCGGGGCTGTTACCAATCTTGGACATCAGGCTGGTGGCGATTTTAGAAAGATCACTAGTTGAATCTGAAATAGCATTGAGATAGAGCACGGTATCGTTGTATTTCTGATTCTTTGCTTCAACAATGAGCACGCAGAGGTCCTGTTGCTGAGAGACCACATCGCCATTCAAATTTGGCAGGAATTTGTCCAGCGCGGTATCCAGAACGGACGCGATGCCCCCGGTCTTGCCTGGACATTCCTGCTCGACGCCGAAGTCTTTGTCGATCTGCGTAAACTGATGTTTCAGCGCGAACAGTTGGAAGTCGAGGTTCTGCAGCTTGACTAGCTGTGTCTGCCAAAAGTTAGCTTCATCCGCAGCGTGTTGAGCCATCTCCATGTAATGCCCCCAGGTATCGGTCCACTTCTTCGCCTCTATTCCGTATTGGCGAAGGGAGTTGATGATCTGGGTGTAGTCGATCACTGGTAAGCCGGCTTTTGCAGGCTCGGTATGAAACGAGCAGCCCAGAGCCAAGCCTGCGACCATGGTGGTCTTGATGGCCGTGCTAAGCACGAATTTTTTAACGGAAGTGGTCTTTTTCATGGCAATACGGTCCTTGATCGATGACGTGGCGCGATACATCAGGTTACGCGACACGCGCGGACGAGGATGACGATGACGGGGGGCGGGAAGGGCTGCCTTTACCGCTGCCCTTGCGGTTTTCATAGAACGATTCGAGCCATTGGTCGGGACGCAGATCGCCCGCCGCCATGCCCGTATTTTCGGCGGTGACCTGCAGGATCTCGTGCATGATTTCGATGTTGTCAGTGGATGCCGAGATGACTGCGAGCGCGTCGTCCAGGCCGCGTAGATTCAGCTGGCACACGGCGGACGCATGTCCTTGTTTGACGACGAAGCAGCGCGAGCGTTCATCGAGTCCGACAACCACCTGGTATTCGGCTTCGGTGAGCTTCAGGCCATCGACGTAGTCTTCGCGGCTCGCGTTAGGGTTTGGCAGGAGAATCATCGTGGCGGTCTGCTCGATCAGCGCTGCCGAAATATCGCTGGCAAGAGCGTCCTCCGGACTCTGCGTGGCGAAGATGCCCATGCCGTTCTGCTTACGGATGGTCTTCTGCTTGTTCTTGGCAAATTCTTTCAGGCCGCCCTTCCCGTCGAGGATTTTCCAGAACTCGTCCATGACGTAGATAAGGCGACGACCGTCGATCAACGCTTCCAGTCGGTGCAGGAGATAGTTGATGACCGGCACGCGGACTTCCGGATTGTCGATAATGTCGGTGTAGTCGAAGCCAATGATGTTGGCCTTGCTCAGGTCCACGGTGTCACGGGGGTTGTCGAATACCCAGCCCAGCGAATTGCCAGAAGTCCATTTGCGCATGCGGATGAAGAGGCCGTCGTCGCCCAAGTTGGGCAGGCTCTTCTGAAAATTGGTCATGTTGCGAAGGTGGATCGGCGTATCGAGCATGTTTTCGACGGCGCGGAAAATGTCTTCTTCCTCGCGGGAGCTGTATACACTTTTGCCGACCAGAACCTTGATCAGCTCCCCCAAGAACTGAACGTTCTCTTCGTTACGCTCGCATTGGAACGGGTTGAATCCGGTGGGCTTGCCGTTTTCCAGGGCAAGGTAGTTACCACCGCAGGCGCGAACAAATATTTCAGCGCCGCGATCCTTGTCGAAGAAGAAAATCGTTGGTGACGGATCTAATTTCTGCACCTGGCTCAGCAAGAAGTTAATCAGCGCCGTCTTACCGGTGCCGGACTTGCCGATGACCATCGTATTGGCAATGGCCTTCTCACCCAGTGAATTCTCCGCGGGATGAGTGGCGTGGAAGTTGAAATAGTAAGGCTGACCATTGGTGGTCTGTAGGGTAGTAACGCAGTCGCCCCAGGGGTTATTGTCTTTCTTGCCCGTAGCGAAGTTGTGGAGTGGCGACAGGCCTAGGAAATTCAGCGAACTGACGTTGGCCAGTCGCGTACGGAACTTCCAGTTTCCGGGGAACTGGGCGTAGAACGCCGATGTGACAGCCAAATCTTCCTTTACCGTCACGAAGCCTGCGTTGGACAGCTCGGCGCGGGTCGAGGCGATCTGCTGCGACAACAGTTCCTGACTTGCGGCATAAATGGCGATGGTGAAGTGGTACTCGCCGAGCACGAAGTTGCCGGACGCCAACTGATCCATCGCATGATCGAGTTCGATGATCTGACTGACTGCTTTGTCGCCAGACGAGATCATCATGCCCTTGGTGCGTTCGAGAGCGGATAGCGCGCTCGTCCGTCCCATAGGCGTGAACGAATGCGTGATCACATACTCGAAGTCCAGATATTTGAGTCCATTCAGGATTCCAGGGTAAGTGCCGTCCGTGTATTCCTTGATGTTGAGGATCGCGCCAAAGTGGTTCTCACCACTTGGTGTAGTCAAGACGAAATCACCCGTCTTAGCGGAAAAGCGCTGGCGGCTGATCGGAAGGTAATCATAGATCGGTGCGGTAAGCGACGGGACGGGCTCATCCACTCGATTGAGAATGTACCCATAGAGTTCGAGGATCTCCGAGAATACGACTCCGTTGGATGCCTCATAGAGACCCAGGCGGTAAGGCGCGTAATCTTTAAGAACCGCCTCAACGTTGCCAGCAAGTTCCAGGATGGTGGTGATGGCGTATGCCTGTTCCTGCTGGAGACGGTCGACGCTGGACGACTTCTCCGCTAGACGACGATTTTCCGGCATCGGCCGGTACATCATGGTCAAGTAAAGCTCGTTCTGCATCAGCTTCTGGCCGGAAAGGGCATCGAAGTACTGATCCGATAGATCCTGGTTGAACTTTTGTTCGAACTGCGACTTGTCGCGCACCGTACGGCGGCGACGGATGTCGTGCACCCAGAACGCAACGTTGGTGTAATCCGGTGCGCGCAGCGTCTGCAGCATGCGATTGAATGTATTGTGGCGGTGCTCGATCTCCCATTCTTCGCGCCCGACGAAAGGTAGCCCTCCAAGGCGCCATACCAACAGGAAGTCTCCACCCGTCGTTTTGACGACGGTGGGGGAGACGTGGCTGGATAGGGTGACTTGGGCTGAAATAGGCGCGTCGGGAGTGAACATGGTGATTTATACCGTGAAAGCCGAAAGGCCCTGGCACCAGGTGCCAGGGCAGGGGTCCTTGTTACCGCTTTTCCTTTTTGCGCGGATCCCGATAGTTGTTGGGTGTGAACACCCACATGCCGTCGTGACTCTGCACGTTTCTTACCTTCGTCTTGAATTGGAAACGAAGGCCCAGAAGCCGGAAGATAAGTTCATCGCGACGCGCCATCTGGCGCATCACGAAGATCACGACCGGAATCAGGAGCAGGTAGAAATAATTGAAGTACATGGCCAGCAACAGACACGAACCGGCACCCATGAAAAAGGGTACGTAGGGCACCCCCATGAACATGGGGGGGCGCGTGCAGCCGCGGAATAGAACGTTCTTATGCATGGAGCTGCAGGAGATGCATGCCGTACTGGATGGCATCCATCATGAACGGCAAGGAGCTACCACCAGTGCTCGAGCCACAAGCATCTGTGTCGGTACCGACAACGGTCTTGGCGATCTGGGCTGCCGCGCCGATCATCACACCACCGATCAGTGCCGGCGCGACATCGGCGATACGCTTGTGAGCGAACGCAATCTGATAGCCGGAGAAGATAACGGCCACGGTGACGACGACGATAGATGCGGCGTTGAGGATGGTCTTGATGCTTCCGAAGAAGCCGCAAACCTTACCCTGCGTATCATCGGCGGCAAGAGCGATCTCGGGGATGAAGGCCAGGGCGAGGAGGGCGAACAACCCTACCGTGTTGAGCAGCGGGCGCTTGGACTTCGCGATCGTGGTGCTTAGGGCGGACAGGGCCATCTTTTTGTTCCTTCGTTGCGATGTAATCAAAGTGCACCGGCCGCGACATGCGCCGGTACTGGAAAGACTGCGTACCGCGCAGCCATCGGTGCAGAGGCCTCGTCCGAAATCCGTTCGGCACGGGCCTGCAAGTCAGAAAACGAGTGCATCGTCGTTGGATCTCGTTCGTGTATCTGCGTTGTCGACCTGACGGCCTTGGTATTGCGGTGATTGTGGCGTTGTTCCGGCAGGCGGGTCATTGGGTCCCCGTACCTGGGGTTCGAAGACGCCGTCGTTGCCGATTGCAGGAGGTGCAGCCTGGGACCCGGTCGGGGAGGCGGCAGAAATGCCGATCTGCGACATGACGGCGGCCGTGGCTGGGTCGGTCCTGATACGCCCTGCCTGTGGCTGATCCATGGTCTGAGGAAGCTGGGCACCGATCTGCGACATGACGGCGGCGGTGGCGGGATCCGTTACGATGCGACCAGGCAGCGGTTGCGGCGTTTGCATCAGGGCGGGATTCGTCATCGGGACATCCTGCGCAGCCAGCAGTCGATCCGGGTTGCCCACGCCTGCCACCTGACCAACCGCTGCCGCGGCGACTGCATCGAGTACGCTGCTTCGCATCGCTACCCGATAGCTCGGACTGGTTTCGATGACGCCGTTCATGCCGTTGCCTACTTTCACCACCCTGACTGGCACCGCGCGAGACTGAAGCGGAATGGCCCTGGCAGCAGGGGTTCCAGTGCGCTCCATCGAAGCAAAGACTTTCTGGACGTACCCGTGGGAATATCCGGTAGTGAAGTTGCCGGAGTAGTAGCAGCTGAACGCCTTGCCCCAGTCATTATTGGCGCTGACATAGCACTGGTTGAGGATACGCGAACCCGCTTGCAGGTTGGGGCAGAACTCGAAAGCTTTTTCGAAGGTGTCCAGCCCGTACTTGCCGAGGTTTGCGCGGTTTACCTGCGCGACGCCAACAGAGTAGTTGTAGCCCTTATCCTCGAGCATCTTCACGGTGGCGATGGCTTCGCCGAGACTCTGAGGCTGGCGCACGAGTTGGCCTCCCACCACGCCGATGGCGTAGGGGTTGCGGCTGGACTCCACGTTGACGACGTGTTGCATCACCTCAGCCGGTACGGCAAGGTTTTGGCACGCCATCATTTCCATTCCCGGTATCACCGTTACAGCTCCTGTCTAATAACCGATGTGTTTCAGTGTTGTCCCTCGTCCGCACCTAGTGCACGAGCCGGGTTGAAATCGATGCCGGTGATATAGCGTCGCCCCGCATGTGCCTTGATGTGGACCACGATGTCGATAGTCAGCATCAACAATCGCTTAATCGTCGCGAATTCCAGTCCCGCACCTTCCGTGGAGGCCTTGATCATCAGTGCAAGCTGGTCCCACGTCTGTTCTACGCTACCTGCGTGGCAGCTTGTGATGGATCCCGGGTGGCCCGATGCGCAATTTCGGATGAAGTAAAACGACTCATCACCACGCAATTCAGCGAGGATGATGCGGTCCGGCTTCATGCGCAAGCACGCTTCCATACAGCTTTTCGCGGTCACATTAGCGGCACTTTGGCCGCCTTTCGAATAGATGAGATGCACGACATTGGGCTGGTCGATGAAGAGCTCGCGGGCATCCTCAATAGTGACCAGGCGCTCGTCGTCAGGGATGTGACCCACCAGCGACTTCATGAATGTCGTTTTACCACTGCCGGTCGCACCCGCAACGACGATGTTCTTCTTGCTGAGCACCGCATGGCGAAAGAAGTCCGCATAGCGACGTTCAGCCCGCAATTCGAGCAACTCCTTGTCCGCCTGACTAAGTGTGTTGGCTCCTTCAAGGATCTCGTCGAAGAAGCCATCCTCGCTGTACTGGGCGAGGGTGCGGGTCTGTTTCGATGGCAGGCGAATCGTTATAGAAACGCGACCCGCCTCTACCGCCGGCGGAATGACGAACTGGGCTCGCTGACCCGTAGGGAAAGTCAACGAGACCACCGGGTCAATATCGGTGATGCGTTGGCCAGTGTTGCTCTCGTTGACAATGGCTGTGCAGAACTGGCGCGCACGTTCGAAAGTCAGTGATGGCACCTCTACGCGCTGCCAACCATTCTGACGCTCCAGATAGAGCTCGCCAGGACGGTTGATGCAGATTTCGGTGACATCGGGAGAGGCAAGGAAATCCTTCACTCCCAGTACCTCGTACTGGTAGTCCAGGAAGTCATTGCTGACCGATGCCAGTGCGCCGTCGTCCATAACTGTCTCAGTACCTCGCCACGACGCCAGCGAAGTCCACATCCTTGGCAACGTAGATCGCAAGTACCGAACCCTGATTGATGGTTACGGTTGCCGGACGATTGGCGGAGCGACGCACGGCCTCGCCTGCCAACTGCTGAATGGTGTCGGCCGTGTTGCTTTCGAACGGCGTCTGCGTCACCACACCATTGCTGATTGTCGTGTTCTGCGGTCCGTGCTCGGCTGCTTCATACTTGAATGCGTCGCTGAGCAAGCTGATGAGCAGGGCCGACCCTATACGACTGCCCCAATGGGCATCGTAGTGGCCGGGATGGCCAGCGCCGCCGAGTGTGTCGATACCGGGGCTTGCCATGTTCACGTCGATACCGGTGGGTGTGACGATGCGGTCCCAGATGACGGCTACGCGAGGGCCGCTCGGTTCCATCTCGTACTTGCCCATCACCTTGCTGCCCTTCGGAAGGAGCAGGCGCTTACCGGTGAACGAGTAGACCGGCTCGGTCACGATGCAGGACGTGAAGCCAGGCATGTCCGTGATGATGCGCGTCTCAAGCACGCAGCGAATGAACGTGCCGCGGAGCATGATCGTGTCCGGATGAGTGAGCGGCGATGCGCTGGAAACATCCGGCAGGTCTTTGGCCGTATAGTTGAGATTGTTGTTGGGGCTCATCCTCGGCGCGCTACCTGGAACCTGCGGTTCGCCGTTCATGCCCGGGGGCAGGATGAAGCCACCAGGAGCACCTGGCGCCCCGCCTTCAGCCGACATGCCACTGGCAACACCGTTTGTGCCTTGATTGGACGCTGCGATACGACGCTCGAGCAGGGTGGGGCCGCGGGGCCGCTCTGCTTCTGGCATGGCAGGCGCCTGCGCGGGCAGCGGCGGCGTCCTGAGGGCGATCGGCTGCTGGGGCAGTACAGTTGGCATGTTGTCCGCAGGCATCGGCGGCGGTGCGCGCGGTGCCTCGGGGATGCTAACGGTCTCTTCGCGAGCTTTCGGCGGCTCTTTCTTGCTGCTGCCGGTAAATGCCCAGAATCCGATGACCAGCAGGAGCAAGGCGATGCACGCCAGCAAGCCTAGCGCCTTGCGATTCATGCGCTGCATGTCGTTCGACGTCAGCTGAGGCGCGCTGCTGTCAAGATCCGGCTGCCTCGCCTGGCGTGCGTTATTCGAATATGGGTTGTTCGCCAGCGGATCGTGCTGGTCGTCTGCACGACCCTGCGGCGGCACATGACCGTCGTTGGATTCTTCATCCGGTTGGTAGGGGTTGTTCGGGCTCACTTCTTTGTGTTCCTTCGCAGACCCACGACATTGCTGTCGTGGCGGATGACCAGGTAGGCGTACGTGCCATGGACGACGATGGTATTGCCCTCAACGGTGGTGTTCACCACCGAGTCTTCGCCGTGTTCCTTTTCGCGCATGTACACGGTCGGGAAGTTGCCTGTCGGAAACTGCTTCAGGTCTGGCATCTTGATATAGGTGAAGCGCCCGTCGTCGTAGACGTTGATTGGCACAAGCCAGGGCGGGGTCCTGCGCGTCTTCGAGTAATCGTAGTCGAAGTTGTAGTCGCGTCCCTTTACCAACGTGGTATCCAGCGCGGGAGCCTGTTCGACCTTCTTGGTCTCCGCCATGAAGCTGGTATCAGCCGGATATGCGAACGTGATCTTGTACTGCACACCCGCACGGCGAGCCTGGTCCAGCGTTTTCCAGTCCGTGGCCACGACCTTGAGCTCGAAGATGTACGAGTGGGTCGCGGTACGGATCATCATGTTGGTGTCGACGTCGACATTCTTCGGCTTGATGTAGAAGACGTTGTCGCGGCGGGTCAGGTCCCAGCCGGTGCTAAAGCCAGTGCTGTAGTCGAGAATTTTTTCGTTGGGGCTCAGTTCGATCTGGGTAGCAATGCCCAGGCCGGTGCGCACCTGGTAGATGCGGTCCGGCTGATATTCGTAGCTCGTGACGCCGGTAACCGCCTGGATAGCGGTCGTTTGTGCCGGCTGCCCGGTCTCGGCGAAGGCCAAGGGGAAAAGGCTCAGTGCAGCCACGCCGATAGCGGTGCGCACGGTCAGCTTGGTTGGTCTATTCATCAACGGCGCCCTCCATTGGCGGCGCTTCGGGGCGAACGAGCCGCAGGAGCGGCATTGGAAGGCACAGGAACAGGCGTCCCTGCGGATGGCTGCGCGTAAGCGCCGTCAACGGGAATGGGTGCCGGCGGCATGGCTGTTCGTTGCAGGGTTTCGTTGGTAGGCGCGACAGGGGGTGTCTGCGACAGCCCCGAGCCCTGAACTACGCCAGTGGGAGGCGCGTCGTCGGGATCAACGCCTGGCGATGCACTAGCGCCGGGAGTAGCTCCGGCAGCGGGCGCGACAGGGGCGACTTGCACTTCGGCGGGCACTGCTGAGCCATAATCGCTGTCGACGCGGTAGCTCGTCACCTGGAAGCCGAGAGGATTCTCGATGCGGCTCTGGTCGTCCATGCGGAGTTCCGGTTTGTACGTGAATTCCATGGTCGCAATCTTGCTATCCAGAAGCGCTGTCGCACCGTTGCTCTTGTCGTAGACACTTCGCTGGAAACGCACTGTGGCCCCCCGCGGCGGGGAGCCGTTGCCACCGCCAAGCAGGACGATGCTGAGAATCTTGACGCGTACAGCCTTGTCCCTGCCGTAGATCTTGTACGGGCTGTTGTCATTGTTGGCCGCATGAAGATTCATGTACGGCCGAGCAACATCGGGTGACGCCATGGTCAGGACGGTCGGCCAGTCGCGCATGTTGGTCAACGCTACGTCGTAAGCCTCGCGTGCGAGTATGAAGTGTGCAATGTTGCTGCGGTTTACCGCTTCACTGGCCGTCACTCGTTTGTTGACCAGGTCGTCCGTCAGACGCGCCAGAGAGCTGGTTCCCGAATAGGGGTCCGCCATGACAATGTAAGGGACCTTCTCCTTGAGCGGCAGCATGTAGAAGTAGCCGCCCACGAGAATCAGCGATACACCAAGCGAGCACATGGCGACAATCCATGCGCGGCGCTCGCTGCGCTTTGCGAGGTCGGCCACGGTAACTTCGAAGTTCACGCTCTGCTGCACGGCAGCGTCGATCTTCGGAGAATCTTTCTTCTTGAGCATGTGTGTGCGCTGCCTGGTTGTTACTTCGAGTCGGGCGTCGCGGCGACATTGCCCGCATTGGATTTTGATACTGCAGCAGTCGGCACTGACCCGTTGGGCGCGGCAGGCGGCGCGATAGCGCTGACTTCCTCGACGATCAATTGCGAGCCGTCGACGATGATGGCGACGCCTTGGGCTGCATAGATCGCGCTGAGCTGCGACGTGGCGTCACGTACTTCGGTGGTGTGAATGGCGGCGGTCGTCTTCGGCAGGGAGAAGTCCGAGCGAAGCTTGTACGACAGCTTCATCCCGGTATCGGTCGTCCACCGCGTCAGCATTGTCTTCAACGTGCCATCCATCGGCGCCGCATAGTAGGTGTAAGGCACGGCGAGCGGGATCTCGACCACCTTGTCGTCGTATTTGTTGACCGGCTTCCAGCGGCCGCCGAAGTCCTTGGCGGAAGGCGTGCCGCACGCGGTCAGCACCAGGGCGAGGCCCGAGGCGAGGAGAAGGGTGCAAGCGGGGTTGAGGATTTTTTTCACGCGTGGCTCGTAAGTCATGTAAGGCAACAGAAAACATCAGCGGCCCTCGTCGTCGGTCTGGCCGGGACGCGGGGTCGAGAAATCGTTTACATCGCTACGAAACTGACGACCCAGCCAGATGTCCGGCGCCTGGCCGGGTCTGGTTCGGTCGATTCGCCACGACGCGAAGCGCGTTCATGGCAAACACTCCCCTTGAACAGCTGAAACCTGGGGCCCAACGGCCACGAGCGTGATGCAAATCGTCCATAAAACATCCTGTATCGAGCGCCTGCGCGCCGTTGCACTACGTAACCGCTAATGACCGGCCAAACGGGTTCCCGGAGCGATGTGATGAATCGCCACTTGCGGTTGCCGCGTTCGAGCCTTGAGGTTTCCCCCACCCTGAATGGAGCTAGTCCACGTTGTTAAGATAAAGCAATATCCGCGCGCTGACTAGGGGTCTGTATACGCGTTTCTGCGGCCGATATCACACAAATTCCGGCTGTAACGTGAGTTACACAGCCCGAAGGTGACGTGGATCACGTTCGTCAGGCTGGTGTAAGAGACATGGCGAAATGTCTACATTCCGTGAAGTGGTCTTTTTGCGCATATCTGGATCCCTTGCTCGTAACGGTGTCACGGGTATATGTCAGGTTTGCTACATGCCATTAGCGGCGCTGTGGAACTGGGCCGGCCCGAGAGACGACATACTGACCGAGGCATCGGTGAGGGAGCAGTCGTCCACGCCCATGCTTTTGGGTCAGTTGCGCCCGCGTAAGTTCTCCGGGCGTGCCCGTGCGCTCAACGAGCCAGGCGATGCCAGCGTTTGTTGACATATACGCACACGCCTCCCTCGGGACAGGGGCGCAAACTCCCACGTATCCGCGCCTCATGCAGTTCACCTGCCCAGGCGGTGTCTTCTCTGTAGGTATAAGTGCTCCAGCCGATGGTGCACGTGGCAGCAGCGATGGCCAACAGGGCGCCTCCTGTGGCGAACAGGGCTTTCCAGACACTGAGGGCGTGCAGCCGCTTGAGCGCATGGATCTTCTCCTCCAGGCCCGTACTTGCTCGTGTCACCGTCGACGACGCGTCCACGATCACGTGCTCAAGGTCGGCCGTCACGGCTTGTGTGCTTGCCAGGATCGCCTTGCCCGCATGGGACATCAGGTCGCTCGTGGCCTGTCGTGCGCTGGCTTCCGCGGTGCTGGCCAGGGCGTTTGCCGCGCGGGCCAGCTCCGTTTGCGCCCATTCGGTCTGGCGGGTCAGTCGCTCGCCGAGGTCTTTCAGCCCCGCGGCCAGCATGCCCAGTTTCACCGCGAGTTCTTCGACGTCCGTTCGATCCATGTGTCCTTCCATTCCTCGTCTCAAAGCGACAGCACCGGGCCGCTTCGTTGCGGCGCGGCCATGATTTCCTGTTGCTGTAGCTGGGCCTGCTGTGCCTGTTGCGCCGCCAGCGCGTCCTCGGCCGCCTGCTGCCGGGCGTGTTCGCCATCCCTCAGGAAATCACGTCCGCCCGGCGTGTTCGCATAGATCTGACCGACCCGGCAGAGGGCGTCGACGTCGCGATCGTGCCCCGCCTGGCACAGCGCCTCGAACATGTCGTGAATCGAAGGCTCCTTCGAAGCGGCTTCCGTCCGACCGGCGACCCTGTCATCGGCGTAAGGCCCCCGGTTTTCCTTCAGATGCCGATGCGCGATGTCTGCGGCATCCAGCGTCCGTGGGCCGGCTACGCCATCCGCGGCCAGGTCGTGGTTATGTTGGAAGTCCATCACCGCATGGCGCGTGGCATGGCCGAAATCGCCATCGATACGCACGTCGTAGCCGAGGTCGTGCAGTTGTTCCTGCAGGTGGCGAACATCGGGGCCGTGCGCTCCGGCCCGGAGCGTTGCGGCTCGGAACGCGCTGGCAGGTTGCGAGGCCTGTAACGGCTCACGTCCGAGCAGGTCATCGGGGGTGAGGGTCCCCTGGCGAAGTCCCTCGACCAGTTCCGGGGTGATGACCGTCGCCCAGCCTGCTACGGCCTCCACCCGCTCGTCGTAGCCATTGGTACCGCCGTTGATCCGTCGCGTTACCGCTTCGACATCGGTCCGGTCGACGTGCTTCAGCCGCTGCTGCCAGTAGGCGACGGCGACATCGGCCGAGACCTCGGGGTCGGCGGCGCGCTCGGGGTGTTCGATCAGGTCGACCCCGACCAGGCGCCCGTAGGTTTCGTAGTTGGCCCGACCGGTCAGTTGGATCACGCCGCGTCCATGGAAACGCCAGCCATCGCCCGGCGTCGTGTTATCCAGGTCGGTACGCCCGTCGTAGAAGAGGTTGGCGGTCGCTTCCGGGTCGCACGCGGCGAGCACGGCGGCCACTTCGTCACGAGTGTGTCGCTGGCGAAGCTGTCCCACCACGCTCAGCGCGCGGTCGGCGCTGCGATAACGGAAATCCTCGTGAGTGCGGGTGAACCCGGCGGATTCCACGGCGGTCTGGCCCATGAGGTTGGACAGCTCCGCGGGCGAGGTGATGCCGCTGTCGATAGCGCGCTTCAGCAGCTGCGCGGAATGCGGATTGAATCGAGGCGTGCGCATAGCCGGGTCAGTCGTCCGTCGAGGTGCGCGTGTCCAGCAGGCGCTGCAGCGGCGCCACCTTCAACTCGCTCATGGATGTAAGCGGAAAGTCGCGCGGGGAGACAATTTCGCCGTATGCCATGACGACATCACCGTTGGACCCGGCGGCAGTCAGCACATAGCCTTGGCTCATGGAGCTGACGTACCAGCGGCCGTCGGCGCGGTGATGGACAAAGGCAAAGGTCGTGTGGCGCCGTACGCCCTGGTTGCTCCAGGTGATCGCTCCCGGCTTGACCAGCAGGTTGTCGCGATAGGCCATTTCCCTCGGGCGATCCATGATCGGGTTGTCGACGCAGTCGATCGCCTCGCGGCTGCGCTCGGCCTCCTTCCACGCGCTTTGTGCGCCAGTGCCGGTGCCGGTGCTCGAACCCGTGAAGACGAGCAGGTCGCACGCGTTACCGGCTGAGGTGTCGGGTTGTTCCGTGAACCGGGCGCCGCGGTACACGGCGATAACGAGGTCCATGGCGCCATCGCCCGTGGCATCCGCCTTCTCATAGGCGAGGACGAGGTCGTCCTGTGCGAGGACTGCGCGGACCTCGTCCGGCACCGCAGGCACGCCATCCACCGCAGCCACGGCAGGCGAAGGTGGCGCGGCAAGGAATAATGCCGCCATCGCACCGAGCATGATCGAACGGCAATACACGGTTGCCGTCGTGCCGCTGGAGATGCGGGATGGCTGGCGGATCCTTTCCATGGGGCGTGCTCCTTTCCAGGGCGCGCCGGAGCGCACCCTCGGATCAACATCGAAGGGGAGTGCAGGGACGCTGTGCCGCAACCGCTGGCACGACGCCTGGTTTTTGAATGGCAATGTAGGTGTGACGTGCTACGTCACTAATGGGTTGCCATCGTAGCCGTGCGTCGTGGCCGCGACAATGCGTTCGGCATAGAACTTTTCTGAAAAATCGTCAGCATGTGGTGGGCGTTGCATCGACACGCCGACACGATCCGGGTTAGAACCTTGGCCTTTATCGACAGGTAGCCCAGGTATGGCCACACAGAACATGCCCACCGACGATGACCTCATGGTGCTCGCCCAGGCCGTCGCCGCTGCCGCCCAGGAGCGGCGCGTCATGGTGGCCACGGCCGAATCGTGCACGGGTGGGTGGATCGCCAAGACCCTGACGGACCTGGCCGGGAGTTCGGCCTGGTTTGAGGCGGGCGTGGTCACTTATAGCTACAGCGCCAAGGAGTCGCTGCTCGGGGTCAACCCGCGCACCCTGGAGCGCACGGGTGCGGTCAGCGAGGAGACGGTGCTGGAAATGGTCTCGGGCGCCCTGGCGCGCTACGGCGCGGGCATCGCCGTGGCGGTCACCGGTATCGCGGGCCCGTCCGGCGGCACTCCGGACAAGCCTGTCGGCACCGTGTGGATCGGATGGAAGCGGCGCGGGGGCTACGCCCACGCCAGCCTTCACCATTTCGACGGCGACCGCGAGGCTGTCCGGCGGCAGACGGTAGCGGCCGCACTTGTTGGAATGGCTACCGAACTGAAGGGCTGAACGCCCCGGGCTATGGCAAACTTGGGGATTGCGGATCGCAGTCCCTGAGACGACGGTCCGTCAAGATACCTACCTACACAAGAGACCGGATATGACGATGGACGACAATAAGCGCAAGGCGCTGGCGAGTGCCCTCGGCCAGATCGAAAAGCAGTTCGGCAAGGGTGCGGTCATGCGTCTTGGCGACCGCGTCGACGACAACATCGACACGGTGTCCACCGGCTCGCTGGGCCTGGATATCGCCCTGGGCATCGGCGGCCTGCCGCGCGGCCGCGTGGTCGAGATCTACGGCCCGGAATCCTCGGGCAAGACCACGCTGACCCTGCAGGCCATTGCCTCGTGCCAGCGCGCGGGCGGCACGGCGGCATTCGTCGACGCCGAGCACGCGCTCGACCCGAGCTACGCCGAGAAACTGGGCGTCAACGTCGCCGACCTCCTGGTCAGCCAGCCGGACACCGGCGAGCAGGCCCTCGAGATCGCCGACATGCTGGTGCGCTCGGGCGCCGTGGACATGGTAGTGATCGACTCGGTGGCCGCGCTGACCCCCAAGGCGGAAATCGAAGGCGAGATGGGCGACTCCCACGTCGGCCTGCACGCCCGCTTGATGAGCCAGGCCCTGCGCAAGCTCACGGCCAACATCAAGAAGACCAACTGCCTGGTCATCTTCATCAACCAGATCCGCATGAAGATCGGCGTCATGTTCGGCAGCCCGGAAACCACCACCGGCGGTAACGCGCTGAAGTTCTACGCCTCGGTCCGCCTGGATATCCGCCGCATTGGCGCAGTGAAGAAGGGCGACGAGGTCATCGGTTCGGAGACCCGCGTCAAGGTCGTCAAGAACAAGGTCGCGCCGCCGTTCCGTCAGGCCGAGTTCGAGATTCTCTACGGCGAGGGCACCTCGCGCGAAGGCGAGATCATCGAACTGGGCGTGCGCGAGAACCTGATCGACAAATCCGGCGCCTGGTACAGCTACAAGGGCGACCGCATCGGCCAGGGCAAGGAAAACGTCCGTCAGTTCCTGCGTGACAACCCGGGCATCGCCAACGAGGTCGATACCGAGCTGCGCGCCCGCCTGCTGGTCAAGGCGGGTCCCAAGTCCGAAGCCTCCACCGAGGCCGACGAGCTTGAGGAAGTCTGATAAGGGCACCGGGCAGGGCGACGGCAAGGCCGCTCGCCCCGCCCGCACCGCGTACGACAAGGCGCTGGGCCTGCTGGCCCGGCGCGAGCATTCCCGCCGCGAACTCAAGCAGAAGCTCGAGCGCGGCGGTTTTGCGCGTGACGAGTCCGCCGTCGCCCTGGAGCGGCTGGGCGACCAGGGCTATCAGGACGACGACCGTTTCGCGGCCTCGCTGTTTCGCAGCCGGGCAGGGCAGGGCTACGGGCCGGCCCGCATCCGTGCGGAACTGCGCAGCCAGGGCGTCAGCGACGCCACCATCCGCGAGTTGATGGAAAACACCGAGATCGATTGGCACGATCTGGCCGCCAGTCAGCTTCGTCGGCGCTATGGCGGGCCCTCGGCCGACCCGGCTGAACGGGCCCGACGGGCGCAATTCCTCTTGCGTCGCGGCTTCGCCGCCGCCACAGTACGGGGTCTAACTCACGCCGATGCGGAAGACGCCGACGACGATTGAAGGCCACCAGCCTTGATTGGGACGGAGCGTCGACGCAACGCGTCTCGCAGCTCCCCAGCCACGATCGCTCATGAAAACCGCCGAAATCCGTTCGACCTTCCTCGAGTTCTTCCGGTCCAAGGACCACACCATCGTGCCGTCGGCATCGCTGGTGCCGTCGAACGACCCCACGCTGCTGTTCACCAACTCCGGCATGGTGCCCTTCAAGAACGTGTTCCTGGGCAGCGAAAAGCCCGGGTATGTCCGTGCGGCCGACGTCCAGCGCTGCCTGCGCGCGGGCGGCAAGCATAACGACCTGGATGCCGTGGGCTACACCGCCCGCCATCACACCTTCTTTGAGATGCTGGGCAACTGGTCGTTCGGCGATTACTTCAAGCGCGATGCCATCCGCTATGCCTGGGAGCTCCTGACGGGTGTCTACAAGCTGCCGGCGGAGCGCCTGTGGGTCACCGTGTACCACACGGATGACGAGGCCTTCGATATCTGGAACAAGGAAGTGGGCGTGCCGGCCGAGCGGATCGTTCGCATCGGCGACAACAAGGGTGCGCCCTTCGCTTCCGACAACTTCTGGCAGATGGCCGACACGGGCCCGTGCGGCCCGTGCACGGAGATCTTCTACGACCACGGCGCCGACGTGGCTGGTGGCCCTCCAGGCTCGCCCGACGAAGACGGCGATCGCTACATCGAGATCTGGAACCTGGTCTTCATGCAGTTCGACCGGGCACCGGACGGCACGCTGGCGCCGTTGCCGGCGCCCTGCGTCGACACCGGCATGGGCCTGGAGCGCCTGGCCGCCGTCCTGCAGCACGTGCACTCCAACTACGAGATCGACCTGTTCGCGCACCTCATCGCCGAGGCGGGTCGCCTGACCGGCACCGCCGACCTGTCGAACAAGTCGCTGCGCGTCATCGCCGATCACATCCGTGCCTGCTCCTTCCTTATCGTCGACGGCGTGCTGCCCTCGAATGAGGGGCGCGGCTACGTGCTTCGCCGGATCATCCGTCGCGCCCTGCGCCACGGCTGGATGCTGGGCGTGCGCGGCGATTTCTTCTGGAAGATGGTGACCCCGCTGGTGGCCGAGATGGGCGAGGCCTATCCGGACATCGCCCGCAAGCAGGCCTTCGTGGAGCAGGCTCTGCGCACCGAGGAAGATCGCTTCGGAGAAACGCTGGAACACGGCATGCGCCTGTTCGACGACGTGGCTTCCAAGTCGGAGAAGGTGATCCCGGGCGAGCACGCGTTCCGCCTCTACGATACTTACGGCTTCCCCGTGGATCTCACCGCCGATATCGCTCGCGAGCGCGGCATGAGCGTCGACATGGACGGCTTCGAGCGGGCCATGGGCGAGCAGCGTGCCCGTGCCCGCGCGGCCAGCAACTTCGCCACCAAGGCGCAGCTGCCGGCCGAGGTGGCCAGCGCCGTGTCGCCCACGGTCTTCACCGGTTACGACAGCCTCGAACTAGCCGATGCGACCGTGGTTGCCATCGTGCGCGACGGCAAGTCGGTGGACCGTCTGGCGGATGGCGAGCAGGCATTCCTGCTGCTTGACCGCACCCCCTTCTATGCCGAATCCGGCGGCCAGGTCGGCGATACTGGCATACTGCGTAATCCGGCGGGCGCATTGGCGGTGGAGGACACGCAGAAGGTCGGCGGCGCGTTCTTCGCGCACTTCGGCACGTGGCAGGGCTCCGCACCGCTGAACAAGGGCGATGTGGTGGGCGCGTCGGTGGATGCCGCCCAGCGCCAGGCCACTGTGCTCAACCATTCCGCTACCCACCTGCTGCACGCGGCGCTGCGCACCGTGTTGGGTGACCATGTGTCCCAGAAGGGATCGCTGGTGGCTCCGGAGCGCCTGCGCTTTGACTTCTCGCATTTCAAGCCGCTGACGGCCGACGAACTGGCGCTGATCGAGCGCATGGTCAACGACGAGATTCGTCACAACGACGCCGCCGAAATCCACAACATGGGCTACGACGAAGCGATCGAGTTCGGGGCCATGGCGCTGTTCGGTGAAAAGTACGGCGCCGAAGTGCGCGTGCTGAAGATGGGCGATTTTTCCACGGAACTGTGTGGTGGCACCCACGTGTCGCGCACGGGCGATATCGGCCTGTTCAAGATCGTCTCCGAATCCGGCGTCGCCGCCGGTGTCCGCCGCATCGAAGCGGTGACCGGTGCGGGCGCCATGGCGCGCGTGGCCGATGAAGAGCGCGTGCTGGGCGAAGTGTCCGGCCTGCTAGCCGCCACGGGCGACGACGTGATCGAGAAGCTTCGCCAGCTGTTCGATCGGCAGAAGAAGCTTGAGCGCGAGGTGGAGTCCTACAAGTCCAAGGCCGCCAGTTCGGCCTCGGCGGGCCTGGCCGAGTCGGCGGTCGACATCGCGGGCATCAAGGTGGTCGCGGCCCGCGTCGAGGGCCTGGACGCCAAGTCCCTGCGCGACAGCGTGGACGTACTCAAGCAGCAGCTGGGCGACTGCGCCATCGTGCTGGCCGGTGCGGTCGACGGGCGCGTCGCGCTCGTGGCCGGTGTCGGCGGCTCCGCGCTCGGCCGGGTCAAGGCGGGCGACCTGGTGGGCGAAGTCGCCTCGAAGATCGACGGCAAGGGCGGCGGTCGTCCCGACATGGCCCAGGGTGGCGGTGTAGATAGTCCGGCATTGCCTGGCATCCTTGCCGCCATTCCGGGATGGGTGCAATCCCGTCTGGGCTGAACGGCGAGTGGGCTGCGCGAGCATGGACGGCTGTAAGGCCGTTTGTGTAAACGTCTTCACGTGCTTGCGCGTTGCTTACCCGGGATTGGCTCAGCTAGTATGATCCGAATGCCGAAAGCGTTTTTCGGTATCGATCCTTCGGATCGGAAATGGCAGGACAGCTGGTCAGCGACACACACAACTAGAGCCGGGGAAGGCAGTTCGGCCTTCGATGGTCGAAACGTCAATCCATCGACGGCAAGCACTCGGGGTGAGGTTGTCGTTGGTGGGGAAGCCAATACCTGATTTTATGGAGTATCAATCATGCTGATTCTGACCCGCCGGGTCGGTGAAACCCTGATGATCGGCGACGAGGTGACCGTCACCGTTCTGGGTGTCAAGGGTAACCAGGTGCGCATCGGCATCAATGCACCGAAAAATGTCGCGGTCCACCGCGAAGAGATCTACCAGCGCATCAAGAACGAAGGCGACGCCGGCACGCATACCGGGGACGACCACGATCAAGACCAGTAAGGCCCGAGGCTTTACGAGGCGTGCAAGGTTAAGTATCCTTGCCGGCTCGTGAGGGCAGGTCCTTCACGACAATCCCGGAGAGTTGCCCGAGTGGCCGAAGGGGCTCCCCTGCTAAGGGAGTATAGGGTCAAAAGCCTTATCGAGGGTTCGAATCCCTCACTCTCCGCCAGTTTGCAAAAAGCCCTGTTCGCAGGGCTTTTTTGTGCCCGCTGAACGGTCCCGTCAGCGCGCAAGGCGGCAAGCTCCTTTCCCCCGGGCATCCCCATTATCCTCCGCACTGGTCCCCCTACAGCTGCGCACCCCCATGCCTGTCCCGTTGCCCCACCGACTTAACCCGGGTCGGATCGCCGCACTTCGCCGCAGTGGCATCCTCGACGAGCCGGGCGGGGCACAGTACGCGCACCTTGTCGAACTGGTCCGGATGATGCTGGGCGTGCCGGTGGCCATCGTGTCCATCGTCGATGAGCACCGCCAGGTGTTCGCCGGCCACAGCGGCCTGCCCGAGCCATGGTCGTCCCGTGGGCAGACGCCCATCACCCATTCGTTCTGCCAGCACGTGGTGGACCGGGGTACGGCGCTTTCGGTAAACGACGCCTATGCCGAGCCGCTGGTGCGGGACAACCTCGCCATTCCCGACCTGGGCGTGGTGGCCTACCTGGGTGTGCCCATTCGCCTGCCCGGTGGCGAACTCATCGGGGCATTGGCTGCGATCAATACCCGGCCCCATGCCTGGACGGCGCACGACCAGCGTTTCCTCGAGTCGGTCGCGGTCATCGTCGACAAGGAGATCCGCGTCGGCGCGTCGGAGCGGCGCTACCGCACGCTGTTCGAACAGATGCGCGAGGGCTTCTACGTCGGCGACGTGATCCGCGATGGCGACGGCACGGTGGTCGATTTCCGTTTCGACGAGGTCAATCCGTCGTTCACTCACCTCACCGGCCTGGGTGGCGTGCAGGTCAACGGTGCCCTGCTGAGCGAGGTCGTACCGGGCGCGGGTGAGGAGATCCTCCCGGTATTCGCGAAGATCGTCGACGAGCAGGTTCCGGGCGTTCATGTCAGCCGCTCGACGCTGCTGGCGGGGCGCTGGTTCGAAACGCGCATGACCCCGCTGGGGCCGGATCGGATGATCGGCTTCGTCAGCGACGTGACCGAGCGACGCACGCGGGAAGAACTGCAGGAGGTGCTCAAGCACGAGATGAGCCACCGGCTGAAAAACACCCTGATGATGGTGCAGGCGCTGGCGACGCAGACGCTGCGCGCGGTGCCCGAGCGCGCGCCGGTGGAGGCGCTGGAAGAACGCATTACCGCGCTGAGCTCGGCCCACGACATCCTGTTCGACAAGAACTGGGAAGGCGCCTCGGTGGAAGCGATCTCCCGGGCGGCCCTGGGGCGCCTGTGTATCGACAGCCGCATCGACTTCCGCGGGCCGCCGGTCGAGATCGGCCCAAAGGCCACCTTGTCTCTATCGCTGCTGCTGCACGAACTGGCGACCAACGCCCTGAAGTACGGCGCGCTGTCGAACGACCAGGGCCGTGTCGAGCTCAGCTGGACGCAGGAGGGTGGCGATTTCCTGATGACCTGGCGCGAGGTGGATGGCCCGGCCGTCATGCTGCCGTCCCGCAAAGGCTTCGGCTCGAAGCTGATCGCCATGGGCCTGGGCTCGGGCAGCGTGAAGACCGAATACCTCGCCGAGGGCCTGCTGCTGCAGCTGTCCTCACCGGTGTCGCACCTGCAACAGGCCTAGGCCGGCGACACAAATAAAAACGCCGGCACTAGGCCGGCGTTTTCATAACGAACGTATTCGTTGGTCGGGGAGACAGGATTCGAACCTGCGACTTCTACGTCCCGAACGTAGCGCTCTACCAGGCTGAGCTACACCCCGACGGGAGCCGCGTATATTAGCCATGCACCCGCCGGATGGCAACAGGGCGCTCCGACTTTTTTTACCATCCCGCCACGGGGGGCGGCCCTGGCCATCTGCTAACCTAGGCGGCTGCCGCGTGGCGGCGCCCGTATAGCCTGTCCCCAAGAGGAATTGCATGGCACTCACCCCGGCCCGCACCATGCCCGGTGTCCTCGAGCTCCTGCCGCTCGACCAGATCGCCTTCCAGCGCATGCTGGACACGATCCGTCGCAACTACGAAAAGTTCGGCTTCCTGCCGATCGAGACGCCCGTCATCGAGCACAGCGACGTCCTGCTGACCAAGACCGGCGGCGAGACCGAGCGCCAGGTGTACTTCGTGCAGTCCACCGGCGCGCTGGGCGCGGCGGCGGAGAAGGACGCCGGCGCCGTACCCGACCTGGCGCTGCGTTTCGACCTCACGGTGCCGCTGGCCCGTTACGTCGCCGAGCACGAGCACGACCTCAGCTTCCCGTTCCGTCGCTACCAGATGCAGCGCGTCTACCGGGGCGAGCGTGCGCAGCGCGGCCGCTTCCGCGAGTTCTACCAGTGCGACATCGACGTGATCGGCAAGGATTCCCTCTCGGTGCGCTACGACGCCGAGATCCCGGCGGTCATCTACAACGTGTTCAAGGAACTGAACATCGGTGCGTTCACCATCCAGATGAACAACCGCAAGCTCATGCGCGGTTACTTCGAGAACCTGGGCATCGCCGACGCGGAGCAGCAGATGCTGGTGCTGCGCGAGGTGGACAAGCTGGACAAGCGCGGCGCCGACTATGTGCGCGACACGCTCACCGGCGACGCGTTCGGCCTGTCGGCCGAGGTGGCGGCGAAGATCCTCGCCTTCGTGCAGGTGCGTTCCACGTCCGTGGCCGATGCCTTCGCCCATCTGGATGCGTTGGGTTCCGGCTCGGAAACCTTCGAGCAGGGCAGGGCCGAACTGAAGGACGTGCTGACGATGATCCGCGACTTCGGTGTGCCGGAGACGCATTTCGCGCTCAACCTGTCGATCGCGCGCGGGCTGGATTACTACACGGGTACGGTCTACGAGACCACGCTCAACGACCATCCCGGCATCGGTTCCATCTGCTCGGGCGGACGCTACGAGAACCTCGCCGGTCAGTACACCAAATCGCACCTGCCGGGTGTCGGTATCTCCATCGGCCTCACGCGCCTCTACTGGCAGCTGCGCGACGCCGGCCTCGTCTCCACCGCGCGCAGCACCGTGGACGTGCTGGTGACGCAGATGGATGCGGCCCAGTTGCCCACCTACCTAGCCGTGGCTACCGAGCTGCGCAACGCCGGCATCGCCACGGAAGTGGTGCTGGAAGGCGGCAAGCTGGGCAAGCAGTTCAAGTACGCGGACCGCGCCGGCATCCGTTTCGTCGTGGTGCTGGGCGAGGACGAGATCGCCAAGGGCGTCGTTACCGTGAAGGACCTGCGCCGCGAAGACCAGTTCGAGGTGGCGCGCGCCGACCTGATCAAGACCTTGCGCGTCGAACTGGCCCAGGCCGACATCGGTCGCTGATCCTCCCTTTTACTTCGCACGGCATCGCCCATGACCTCTCCTATCCTTCTCGATGGCCGCAGCCTCACGCGCGCCCAGGTGGCGGCCATCGCCCGCCGTGGCGTCTCGATTCGCCTGGATGACGCGCAACTGGTCAAGGTGAAGCGCGCGGCCGACTTCCTGGCGGAGAAGGTGGGCGGCGGCGAGCCGATCTACGGCGTGACCACGGGCTTCGGCAGCAATGCCGACAAGCTGCTGGGCGCCCACCGCGTGCGCGACGAACTGGCCGGTGGCAACCCCGAGCCGCGCGAAGGCACGCTGCTGGAAGAACTGCAGCACAACCTGATCATCACCCATGCGGTGTGCGTGGGTAAGCCGTTCGCCGAGGACGTGGTGCGCGCGATGCTGGCCATTCGCGTCAACACGCTGATGAAGGGGCACTCCGGCATCCGCGTGGAAACCCTGCGCGCGCTGGCCGAGTTGCTCAATCGCAACGTGATCCCGGTGATCCCGGAGAAGGGCTCGGTGGGCGCCAGTGGCGACCTCGCGCCGCTGTCGCACCTGGCCATCGTGCTGCTGGGCGGTGGCGAAGCCTTCTACCAGGGCGAGCGGCTGCCCGGTGCGGAAGCGCTGAAGCGTGCCGGCCTGGCGCCGGTGCGCCTGTCGTTCAAGGAAGGCCTGGCGCTCAACAACGGCACCACGCAGATGCTGGCCACCGGCGTGCTTGCGCTGGACACGATGGACATGCTGATCCGCACGGCCGATCTGGCTGCGGCGATGACGCTGGACGCTTTCGCCGGTCGCACCGGCGCCTATGCCGAGCAGGTGCACGCGCTGCGCCCACATCCGGGCCAGGTGGCCGCGGCGCGGAACATACGCGGCCTGCTCGACGGCTCGACGCTGGCCGACATCGCGTACCACATGGTGCCGCGATTCCGTCCCTGGTTGTCCGACTCGTGGGCCGATCCGGCCGACCAGGGTCACCGTTTCGACATCGGCTGGGACTGGGTGCCGGCCACGCAGCGGCATGGCAAGGAGGCGTTCTACTCGCGCTTCCTGCCCTTCAAGGGCGGCAAGAAGCACCAGCCGCAGGATGCGTACTGCCTGCGCTGCGCGCCGCAGGTGCATGGCGCCGTGCGCGATGCGTGGGAGCAGGCCTGCCGCGTGTTCGACGTCGAGCTCAACGCGGTAACCGACAACCCGCTGGTGTTCCCCGATGCCGAGGATGCGCAGGTCATCGAGGACCAGGTGATCTCCGCCGGTCATTTCCACGGCATGCCGCTGGCCCTGGTGATGAGCTACGTGAAGGCATCGATCCCGGTGCTGGCCTCCATTTCCGAGCGCCGCACGGCCAAGCTGGTGGACCCGGCCAACAACGACGGCCTGCCGGCCTTCCTGATCGGCAACGAGGACGCCACGGATTCCGGCTTCATGATCGTGCAGTACACCGCCGCGGCCCTGGTCAACGACCTGGCCACGCGCGCGCACCCGGCTTCCGTGTATTCGATCCCGACTAGCGCCAACGCCGAAGATCACGTGTCGATGGGTGCCAACGAGGCGCGCCACGTGCTGGAGATGACCGAAGACCTCGGCCATGTACTGGCCATGGAGCTGTACACGGCCGCCCAGGCGCTGGAATACCGCCAGGACATGCTCAACGCCGCCCGCACGCTGGCCATGCGCGGCGACTGGCAGGCGCTGGCCGCCAAGGTCGCCGGCGCGCCACGCGCCGATTCGCCGCACTACGCGCGTTTCGAAACGGAAGTGCGTGCCTTGATGGATGCCCTGGCCGGTGCCGAGGACTTCCATGGCGGCGTGGCGGTGCGCCACGCCCTTGCCACCGTTCGCGAGTACATCGCCTTCATGCAGCGCGACCGCGCGATGGACGGCGAAGTGCGCCTGATGTGCGAACTGGTGGCCTCCGGCCGGCTGGTGGCCGACGCCTGATCAGGGCGCGCAGAAGTTGAGGCTGGCGGCGGCTTCGTCCGCCGGCGACCAGTCGTCCAGCATGCCCGCGCGCACGCCGGCCAGGTACTGGTACAGCTGGGCGTCGTTGGCCAGGCCCAGCTTGAGCATGGCCGAGCGCTTCTGCCGGCTGATCGTCTTGAAGCTGCGCCCCATCGCCCTGGCGATCTCCGCCAGCTGGTAGCCCTGGGCATAGGCCCGCAGGACCTCCACCTCGCGTGGGGACAGCCGCGTGACCAGTTCCTTGTCGGTGGGTGCGCAGTCCGTCTCGTGGAACAGCCGGCGGATGGCGGGGCTGAGGTAGCAGCGGCCGACATCCGCCGCATGCACGGCCACCGGGATATCGCGCAGGCTGGTGCGTTTGTCGAACAGCGCCGCCACGCCCATGTCGAGCAGGCTGCGCAGGATGGCCACGTTGGACAGCATGGTGAGGACGACGATGCCGGTGTCCGGACGCAGGGCGCGTATGCGGCGGATCATCGGCATGCCGTCCGGACGGCTGCCCTCGGGCATGGAGAAGTCGGTGACGACGACATCGCACGGGTGATCGGTCAGGGCGTCGAAGAGGGCATCGGTGTCGTGCGCACGCGCCACGATGTCGTAGCGGTGCGACCTCAGGATGGTCTCGACCCCTGCAACCACGACCGGGTGATCGTCCGCGATGATCACGGTGCTCGGCATGGGTAGGGCTCATGGAAAAGATGGCGTCATGGTGGCGGGGAGTCGCTGCGCGGTATATGGAACAAAAGCGCAATTCGGAGTCGGCGCTTGCCACGATTCGGTTGCCCAAGTTAGTATGCGTTATCGTATTAACGCGTTAGTACATTATGAAGCGACGTCACCTCGATCCCGAGACACCCGCGGACTCCGCCGAGGCCAGCCTCTGCGAGGCCCTGGCCGGCCTGGCCACGGTCGAGGAGATGCGGGCCTTCCTGCACGACCTCTGCACCCCAGCCGAGATCGAGGTGATGGTCGATCGCTGGCGCGTGGTGCCGTTCCTGCTGGAAGGGCGGTCGTACCGTGAGATCCACGAGCGCACGGCGGTCAGCATCACCACCATCGGGCGCGTCGCCCGTTACCTCAACCAGGGCAATGGCGGCTACATGGCCGCCGCCGCCCGCCGCAACGCCGGGAGTGCCGCATGAAGCCGCGTGATCGACTGCGCATCGCCATGCAGAAATCGGGGCGGCTCACGGAGCCCGCCCAGGATCTGCTCGCCCGCTGCGGGCTCAAGTTCCGCCAGAGCCGCGACAAGCTGTTCTGCTTCGGCGAGGGCGAGCCGGTGGACCTGCTCCTGGTCCGTGACGATGACATCCCCGGCCTCATCGCCGAGGGGGTGTGTGACCTGGGCATCGTCGGCCGCAACGTGCTGCGCGAGTTCCAGCTGTCCAACCCGGCGGCCGGCACCGGCATCGATGAACTGCGCTCGCTGGGCTTCGGCCACTGCCGGCTGTCCATCGCCGTGCCGCAGGACGATGCCTACGAGAGTCCCGCGCAGCTCGCCGGGCAGCGCATCGCCACGTCGTACCCCGGCCTCACCGGCGAATGGCTGCGCACGCATGGCATCGAGGCCACCGTGTTCATGCTCAACGGCTCGGTGGAAATCGCACCGCGCCTGGGTACCGCCGACGCCATCTGCGACCTGGTCTCCAGCGGCGCCACGCTGGTCGCCAACCAACTGCGCGAAGTGGCCGTGGTGATCGAAAGCGAAGCCGTGCTGGCCGGCCATGCGGAACTGCCGCTGGATGAACGTGGCGAGATTGCCGAACTGCTGCTGCGCCGCCTGGACGGCGTGATCCAGGTGCGCGACTCGCGCCTGATCCTGATGCAGGCGCCGCGCGCGGCGCTGGCGGAGATCACCCGGCTGCTGCCGGGCATGCCGGTGCCGACCTTGACCCCGGTGGACGGCGCACCCGACCAGGTGGTGTTGCAGGCACTGTGCGCCGGCTCGGTGAGCTGGCGGCAGCTGGAAGACATGAAACGCGCCGGTGCCCGCGACATGCTGGTGCTGCCGGTGGAGAAGATGCTGGCATGAAACGGATCGACTGGACCTCCCTCGACGACACCGCGCGTGACGCCGCCCTGGCGCGTCCCATGCAATCGCGCGCCGCCGACCTGCGCCAGGGCGTGGAAGCCATCGTGGCCGACGTCCGTGCACGGGGCGACGTGGCCCTGCGCGAACTCACCGCGCGCTACGACGGCACCTCCCTCGACGACCTCGCCGTCACCGACGCGGAATTCGACGCCGCCGAGGCGCGCCTGGCACCGGCGCTGAAAGCCGCGGTGCGCGAGGCCGCCGACCGTGTCGATCGCTTCCATCGCGCGGCCGCGCCCACCGAGGTCGCAGTCGATACCGCGCCCGGTGTCCGCGTGGAGCGCGTGCTCCGACCCATCCGTCGCGTGGGTCTGTACGTGCCGGCCGGTGGCGCGCCGCTGCCCTCCACGGCGATCATGCTGGGCGTGCCGGCGGCCATCGCCGGTTGCCGCGAGGTGGTGCTGTGCACGCCGGTGCAGGCGAACGGGCGCTGCGACGACGCGGTGCTGTTCGTGGCGCGTGCGACGGGGGTGCATCGCGTGTTCAAGCTGGGCGGTGCGCAGGCGATCGCCGCCATGGCCTACGGCACCGCCTCGGTGCCGCGTTGCGACAAGCTGTTCGGGCCGGGCAACGCCTGGGTCACCGAAGCCAAGCTGCAGGTGGCCGGCGATCCCGCCGGCGCCGCCATCGACATGCCGGCCGGTCCGTCGGAGGTACTGGTGGTCGCCGACGCCCAGGCCAATCCGTCTTTCATCGCCGCCGACCTGCTCTCGCAGGCCGAGCATGGGCCGGATTCCCAGGTGCTGCTGGTCAGTCCGTCGGCCGACCTGCTCGATCGGGTCGAAGTGGAAGTGGAGCGTCAGCGCCGCGAACTGCCGCGTGCCGAGGTCGCCGCCGTGGCGCTGTCGGAGAGCCGACTCGTCCTCGTTGCCGATCTGGCCGAGGCGATCGAGGTCAGCAACCGTTACGCGCCGGAACACCTCATCATCCAGACGGCCGACCCGCGCGCGCTGCTCGCCGATGTGGAATCGGCCGGCTCGGTATTCCTCGGCGAATGGACGCCCGAATCCCTGGGCGACTATTGCAGCGGCAGCAACCATGTCCTGCCGACCTACGGCTACGCGCGCAGCTACAGCGGCGTGTCGGTGGCCAGCTTCCAGAAGCAGGTGACCGTGCAGGAAGCCACCGCCGAGGGCCTGCGTGCCATCGGTCCGTGCGCGGCGACGCTGGCGGAAGCCGAGCAACTGGAGGCACACCGCCGCGCGGTCACCCTGCGCCTCGCCGCCATGGAGGCCGCCGCATGAGCGTGCTCGATCTTGCCCGCGCGGATATCCGCGCCCTCGCGCCTTACTCCAGCGCACGCATGGAAGCGCAGGGCGGTACGGTGCTGCTCAATGCCAACGAATCCTCGCGCTCGCCCAACATCCCCGGCGGCGAAGGCCTCAACCGCTATCCCGACCCGCAGCCACGCGGCCTCGTCGAAACGCTGGCCGAGTTGTACGGCAGCGTGAGCGAGCGCGTGCTGGTGACCCGCGGCAGCGACGAAGCCATCGACCTGCTTACCCGCGCGTTCTGCCGCGCCGGGCAGGACGCCGTCCTGGTGTCGCCGCCCACGTTCGGCATGTACGCCGTGTGTGCGCGTATCCAGGGGGCGACCGTCATCGAATCGCCCTTGCCGGCCGATGGCGCGCTGGATGCCGACACGTTGCTCGCCGCCGTCACCGATGCCACGAAGCTCGTCTACGTGTGCTCACCGAACAACCCCACCGGCAACCTGGTGGATCTGCCCACCATCGAGCGCATCGCGCGCGCGTTGCAGGGCAGGGCGGTGCTCGTGGTCGATGAGGCCTACCTCGAATTCAGCGGCACACGCAGCGCGGTGGGCCTGATCGACGCGTACGACCATGTGACCGTCCTGCGCACGCTGTCCAAGGCCTGGTCGCTGGCTGGCGCACGCGTCGGTACGCTGGTCGCGCGGGAAGAGGTGATCGCGCTGCTGCGCCGGATCATTCCGCCGTACCCGCTGCCGTCGCCGTGCGTGGACGCCGCGCTGGGCGCGGTGTCCTACGAAGGCCGCCGCCTGCAGCGGCATCACGTGCACGAGGTGCTCAACGAGCGCGCGCGCATGGTGGTCGAACTGGCGAAGCAGCCGGGCGTTCGCGCGGTGCTGCCTTCGCACGCCAATTTCCTGGCCGTCCGTTTCGACGATGCGGCCGGCACCTATCGCCGCCTGCTCGCCGCCGGCGTGGTGGTGCGTGACATCACGAAGTATCCCGGCCTGGGCGATGCCTTGCGTATCACGGTGGGCACGGGCAACGAGAACGACCGCGTGCTCGCGGTGCTGAGGGCAGGGGCATGAGCCGCAAGATCCTTTTCGTCGACCGCGACGGCTGCCTGATCGAGGAGCCGGCCGACCAGCAGATCGACAGCTACGAGAAGCTGGCGTTGCTGCCGGGCGTGATCGCCGCGCTGCAGCGTTGCGTGGCCGCCGGCTACGAGCTGGTCATGGTCACCAACCAGGATGGCCTGGGCACGCCGTCGTTCCCGCAGGAAACCTTCGACGGTCCGCATGCCTTGCTGCTGCGTATCCTCGCTTCGCAGGGCATCACCTTCCGCGAACAGCTGATCGACCGCAGCTTTCCGCACGAGCACCGAGACACGCGCAAGCCGGGCGTCGGGCTCGCGCGCCACTGGCTCGCCGACGACGGCTGGAGCCGGGCGCAGTCGGCCATGGTCGGCGACCGCGAGACCGACCTGGCCTTTGCCGCGAACATGGGGGTGCGTGGCTTCCGCGTCGGGCCGGAAGGCATCACCTGGGCCGAACTGGTCCACGCCTTGCTCGATGCCCCGCGCACCGCCGAGGTGGTACGCAAGACGAAGGAGACATCCATCACCGTCGCCGTCGACCTCGACCGCGTCGCCGATCCCGTCGTGCACACCGGCCTGGGTTTCTTCGATCACATGCTCGAGCAGATCGGCAAGCATGGCGGTTTCGCCTTGCAACTGCGCTGCGATGGCGACACGCACATCGACGAGCACCACACCATCGAGGACTCCGCGCTGGCGCTGGGCCAGGCCCTGAAACAGGCACTCGGCGACAAGCGCGGCATCGGCCGCTACGGTTTCGCGTTGCCGATGGACGAGAGCGCGGCGCGTGCGGAACTGGATCTTTCGGGTCGTCCGTATTTCGTCTTCGACGGCCAGTTCCCGCGTGAGCGCGTCGGCGACATACCGACCGAGCTGGTGCCGCATTTCTTCCGTTCGCTGTGCGAGACGCTGGGTGCCAACCTGCACCTCACGGTGCACGGCGACAACGCGCACCACATGGTCGAAGGCTGCTTCAAGGTCGTCGCCCGTACACTGCGCCAGGCCATCCGCCGCGAGGGGTCGGAATTGCCCAGCACGAAAGGAAGCCTGTGATGCGCGTGGTCCTGGTCGACGCGGGCGGCACGAATATCGGTTCGGTGCGTTACGCGCTGCAGCGCCTGGGCACGGACGCTGCGCTGACCTCGGACGCCGACCGCATTCGCGCCGCCACGCATGTGATCCTGCCCGGTGTCGGTGCCGCCGCGCCCGGCATGCGCATGTTGCGCGAGGCCGGTCTGGTCGAGGTGATGCGTGGCCTGACCCAGCCGGTGCTCGGCGTCTGCCTCGGCATGCAGTTGCTGTGCGCGCGTTCGGAAGAGGGCGATACCGAATGCCTTGGCGTGATCCCGGCCACGGTGCGGCGCTTCGAAGAGCAGCCGGGCCTGCGCGTGCCGCACATGGGCTGGAACACCTTGCGCGCGACCGGTGACCACCGCCTCACCGACGGCCTGCGCAAAGGCGACAGCGCCTACTTCGTCCACAGCTACGCCGTCCCCACGGGTGACTACACGCTGGCGTCCAGCGAGCACGGCATGCCGTTCTCCGCCGTCGTCGCGTCCGGCAACTTCATGGGTATGCAGTTCCACCCCGAGCGTTCAGCGGGTGTCGGCGCCCAACTCCTGCGGAATTTTCTCTCGCTATGACGTTACCCATTCCCGCGATCGACCTGCGCGAAGGCAAGGTCGTACGCCTGTACAAAGGCGATTACGCGCAGCAGACCACCTTCGCGTTCGAGCCCGAGGCGCTGGCTGCACGGTACGCCGACGAAGGGGCCGGCTGGCTGCATGTCGTCGACCTCGACGGTGCGCGTACCGGTCGCTTCGAAAACCTTTCTACCCTGGCCGGCATCGCCTCCAGCGGCCGGCTCAAGGTGCAGGCCGGCGGCGGCGTGCGCGACGAAGACGGCGTGCGTCGTCTGCTGGACGCCGGCGTGCAGCGCGTGGTGGTCGGCAGCGTGGCGATGCGCGACCCGGAGACCGTGGCCGCGTGGATCGGTCGCTACGGTGCCGATCGCATCGTGCTTGCCCTCGACACGCGTTTCCGTGACGGTCTCTGGAAGCTGCCCAGCGCGGGCTGGACCGCCGACGAAGAGCGCACCCTGGACGACCTGGTACCGTGGTACCAGACGGCGGGTGCGCGTCACCTGCTCTGCACCGACATCGACCGTGACGGCACGATGACCGGTCCGAACCTCGCCCTCTATCGTCACCTGGCCACGCTGGCGCCCGGCCTCGACGTGCAGGCGTCCGGCGGCGTGCGCTCGCTGGACGATATCGCCACGCTGGCGTTGCAGGGCGTGTCCGGGGTGATCCTCGGCCGTGCGTTGCTCGAGGGCGCCTTCGCGCTTCCCGACGCCTTCGCCGTGGCCGACAAGGCGAGCGCATCATGCTGAGCCGCCGCATCGTTCCATGCCTGGACGTGCGCGACGGCCAGGTGGTGAAGGGCGTGCGCTTTCGCGATCACGTGGTGGTCGGCGAGATCGTCGAGCTGGCCTTGCGCTACCGCGACGAAGGTGCCGACGAACTGGTGTTCTACGACATCACGGCCAGCCCCGAGGGTCGCCGCGTCGATCGCGACTGGGTCGAGCGCGTGGCGCGCGAGATCGACATCCCGTTCTGCGTCGCCGGTGGCATCCGCAGCGTCGACGACGCGCGCGAGGTATTGCACGCGGGTGCCGACAAGATCTCGATCAACTCGCCTGCGCTGGAGCGCCCGGCTCTCGTCGCCGAGATTGCCGATGCGTTCGGCGTGCAGTGCGTGGTGGTCGGCGTGGACAGCCTGCGCGACGACGACGGCGAATGGCGCGTGCGCCAGTACACCGGCGATCCCTCCCGTACGAAGGCGTTGCGCAAGCGCACGCTGGACTGGATCGAGGAAGTGCAGGCGCTGGGTGCCGGCGAGATCGTGCTCAACTGCATGGGCACCGATGGCGTGCGCCGTGGCTATGACATCGAACAGCTCAGCGCCGCGCGTGCCCTCAGCCGCGTGCCGTTGGTCGCGTCCGGCGGTGCCGGTACGCCGGCGCATTTCACCGAGGTGTTCCGCGTGGCGGACGTGGACGCGGCCCTGGCCGCCAGCGTGTTCCACAGCGGTGACATCGGCATTCCCGCCCTGAAGCGTGAACTGCGTGCGCAGGGCATCGAGGTAAGACTATGAGCGTCGCGTCAGACGATGAGTGTCGAGGTGGGACGATGAGTGAGATGACGACACCCGATTTCGCCAAGGGTGAGGGCCTGTTGCCGGCCATCGTGCAACATGCGCGCACGGGCGAGGTATTGATGCTGGGCTACATGGACGAAGCCGCGCTGGCGAAGACACGCGAGCTCGGCCTGGTCACGTTCTTCAGCCGCAGCAAGCAACGCCTGTGGACCAAGGGCGAAACCTCCGGCGACACGCTGACGCTGGTCGATCTCCGGATCGATTGCGACGCCGACACCTTGCTGGTGCAGGCGATCCCGGCCGGTCCGACCTGTCACACCGGCACGACCAGCTGCTTCGGCAACGATGTGGCCCCGTCGCTGGGGTTCCTCGGCGAACTGGATGCCCTGGTCGCGTCACGCCACGCGGAGCGGCCGGAAGGCAGCTACACGACGACGCTGTTCGAAGGCGGTATCCGCCGGATGGCACAGAAGGTGGGCGAGGAGGGCGTCGAGACGGCCCTTGCGGCGGTCGCCGAAGACGACGACGCATTGATTGGCGAAGCCGCCGATCTGGTCTTCCACCTGATGGTGGTGCTGCGTGCCCGGGGCATCGGCTTCGATGCGATAGCCGCCAGGCTGGCCGCCCGCCACCGCTAAACGTAACCACGACCGTGTAGGAGCGCACGATGCGCGCGATGGGGGTGCCTCCGTTATGGAGGCACCCCCATCGCCGCTTCGTTGGCTTTTCGCGCACATCGTGCGCTCCTACACAGGTTCGTTCGTAGACGCCGGTTTCGTTGGCTATCGGTTACCGCTGCGGTTGCCGCCACCGGCACCGCCGCCGCGATTGCCACCGCCGCCGCCGCCCGGACGCGGGCCACGGTTGCCACCGCCACCGCCACCGCCACCCGCACGCGGGCCGCCGCCGGTGCGATTGCCACCGCCGCCGCCTGCACGGTTGCCGGCGTTGCCGCCGCCGCCGAGACGACCGCCGCGATTGCCGCCGCCTTCGAAGCGCGCGCCACCGCCGCCACCCGGGGCGGCACGGTTGCCGTCGCGGGCGGGACCGGCGGCACGGTTGCCACTCGGACCGGCCGCACGATTGCCACCCGGACTCGCGGCGCGATTGCCACCGGTGCCCGCGGCGCGGTTGCCGTACCCGCCACCGCTGCCGGTATTGCCGTAGCCGCCACCGGCACCCGCGTTACCGGTGTTGCCACCGCTGCGGCCACCGGGACGCGGACCACGGTTGCCCGCGCCGTTGCCCGTCGCATTGCCTGCATTGCCGCCGCCGGTGCGAGAGTCGCCCGCGAACCAGGTGCGCACGCCCGGCAGTTCCTGGCCCGGTGCGACACGACGCTTGCGCTGCGCGCCGCCGGCGGTATTGCCACCGCGTTCCGGACGCGCCACGTTGCCGTTGACCTCGCGACGCGGGGCGCCGCCCTGGCCGCCACGGCCGCCGGCACCGCCGCCGCCCGCACGACCACCACGGCCGCCGCGCGGGTTATCGTCGCGCAGGCGATCGAACGCGGTCAGCTCGCGGGCTTCGTCGTGACGGCCCGAGCTCCAGGCGCTGGCGCCACCGGCGTTCGGCTTGTATTCGGTGACATGGCGCGGAGCGCGGCGCTGGTGCACTACGGCGCTCAGCGTCAGCACCGGCGCGGGAGCGCCCAGGCCGGACCGCTCGCGCAGTTCCTTGATGGCGGTTTCGTCCAGCGATTCGCAGTCGCCGCGGCGCAGTGCGCGCGGCAGCTCGACGGTGCCGTAGCGGATGCGCTTGAGGCGGCTGACCAGGAAGCCGGCGAAATCCCACAAGCGGCGGACTTCCCGATTGCGACCCTCACGGATGGTCACGCGGAACCAGCTATGGCTCCCGCCGCGGCTGATCGTGGCGATCTCGTCGAAGCGGGCGGGGCCGTCTTCAAGTTCGACGCCGGCCTTCAGGCGCTCGATGGTCTCGTCGGGCACTTCGCCGTGCACGCGGCAGAGGTATTCGCGCTCGAGCCCGCTCTTGGGATGCATCAGCGCGTTGGCCAGTTCGCCATCCGTGGTGAGCAGCAGCAGGCCGGTCGTGTTGATGTCCAGGCGACCCACGGCCACCCAGCGCGCACCCTTCAGGCGCGGCAGCTGTTCGAACACGGTGGGACGGCCCTCGGTGTCGTCGCGCGTGGTCACCACGCCTTCCGGCTTGTGGTAGACCAGCACTTCGGCGTCGTTGCGGTTGTCGGTGGCGACGACGAACTGCTTGCCGTCGATCGTCACGCGGTCGCCGGCATGCACGCTGGCGCCGATGGTGGCGACGGTGCCGTTGACCTCGACCTCACCGGCCTGGATGCGCTGCTCGAGCATGCGGCGCGAGCCGAGGCCCGCGTTGGCCAGGACCTTGTGCAGGCGCTCTTCGAGCTGCGGGCCTTCTTCGGTGCGGTTCTCACCGCGCTTCAAACTGAGTACTGAACGTTGCGGCGCATTCATGCGCGTGACTCCTCGGTATCTTTGCGGGCGTCGTCGACGACGTCGCCTGCGGGGTTCTCTGCCTCGTCGGCAGTGGGGGAAGCCGCGGCGACGTCATCGTCGCCGGCAGGCAGGTGGTTCGCCACGTCGATGTCGTCGCCCTCGTCGGGCGCGGTCTCCGTGGCGGTGTCTTCGATCGTCGGGGCCTCGGCCTCGACATCATCGGCAGGTGGGGCGGGCGTCGGGTCTTCGTCGTCCACGTCGACCGGAAGATCGGTCGGCAGGGACGCCTTGGCGGGAACGCCGTCCGCGTCGCCCAGGCGAAGCTGCGGGTTGAGCTCCTCCAGGTCGCGGATCTCGGAAAGCGGGGGCAGGGCGTCCAGCGATTTCAGGTTGAAGTAATCGAGGAACAGCCGGGTGGTGCCGAACAGAGCGGGCTTGCCGGGTACGTCGCGGTGGCCGACGACACGGATCCACTCGCGTTCTTCCAGGGTCTTGATGATATTCGAGGACACCACCACGCCACGGATCTGTTCGATCTCCGGGCGGGTGATGGGCTGGCGGTAGGCGATCAGCGCCAGGGTCTCGAGCAGGGCGCGCGAGTAGCGGCTGGGCTTTTCGGCCCACATCCGCGAGACCCAGGGATGCACATCACGGCGGACCTGGTAGCGCCAGCCGGTGGCCACTTCCTTCAGTTCCACACCGCGACCGTCGGTGTCGTGCGTCAGGGAGGCCAGGGCGACGACCAGGTCGTCGTCGGTGACTTCATCCTCTTCGGCGAAGATCGCCTTCAACTGCGCGACCGTCATCGGCTGGGTCGACGCGAGTAGCGCCGCTTCCACGATGGGTTTGAGTTGTTCGGGTTGCATAGGCCTTCGGGTGCTTGCTTGGGTCAGGCGAGCGCTTCTTCGCGCGCGGCCTCCGTCTGTACCTTCGTCTTCAGGTAGATCGGCCCGAGAGCCTCCTCCTGAACGATCTCGATGAGCATTTCCTTTGCCAGCTCGAGCATGGCCAGGAAGGTGACCACTACACCGAGTCGGCCTTCGCTGACGTCGAACAGCGTTTCGAACCGGCGGAAGCCGCCACCTTCGCTCAGCGTGCCTAGCAGGTCGCCCATGCGCTGGCGGACGCTTAGCGGCTCGCGCTGGATCGCATGGTGCGTGAACAGGTCGGCGCGTCCCAGCACGTCCTTGAGCGCGAGCAACATCTCCCTGAGGTCCAGCGGCGGCGGCACCCGGACCACGGTGTGCTCGCCGACGAAGGCGTGGACCACCGCCGTGTCGCGTTCCAGCCGGGGCAGCTCGTCGATATCCGCCGCGGCCCTCTTGAAGCGTTCGTACTCCTGCAACCGCCGGACCAGTTCGGCGCGGGGGTCGTCTTCCAGGCCTTCTTCCGCGGGAGGTCTCGGCAGCAGCAGCCGGGATTTGATCTCCGCGAGGATGGCGGCCATCAGCAGGTATTCCGCCGCCAGCTCCAGGCGCATCACCTCGCGCATCATCTCGATGTAATCCATGTACTGCCGGGTGATTTCGGCGACGGGGATGTCGAGGATGTCCAGATTCTGCCGGCGGATCAGGTAAAGCAGCAGGTCCAGCGGACCTTCGAACGATTCGAGGATGACCTCGAGCGCGTCCGGTGGGATGTACAGGTCCTGGGGCATGTGCAGCACGGGTTGCCCGCGCACCAGCGCAAGGGGCATTTCCTGTTGCTGCGGGATGCCCGCGAAGGCACCCGGCATGTTTTCGACCACCTGGACGTCGGTTGTCTCGTTAGTCATCGGCACACGTCAGAAGGGTCGCGAGTGCGACCGGGAACGCAACAATCGATGCCGTCCGGCGGCCATACCGCCGCCTCGTCCGGCATGCCACGCATCGTCGCCGACGAGCGAAAGGCCTTGCCGCTGGACACCCCAGGAGGGTCACCGCCTGTGAAGAATCGTCGGAAGCTGTCTGCTGCCGGTCCAGAAGACGGACCGGGGAGGGCATGACGCCCGAATAAGTTCACCCGAATGGACACAGGGTATCGCCTGTGTCCACGCAAGTCCAGCGGGGCCATGCGCCGGGCACTCCGCGGTTTTGGCACAATGGGCGAATGCAGCCCGCCGACCGCGCGATCATCCACGTGGACATGGACGCCTTCTACGCGTCCGTCGAGGAGCTGGACGACCCCAGCCTCGTGGGCAAGCCGGTCATCGTGGCCGGTCTCGGGCGGCGCGGCGTGGTGTCCACGGCCAACTACCAGGCCCGTACCTACGGCGTGCGCTCGGCCATGGCCACGGCCGAGGCGCGCCGCCGCTGCCCGCATGGGATCTACATCTACCCGCGCCATGCGCGCTACACGGAGATCTCCCGGATCGTGTTCGGGGTGTTCGCCGAGGTCACCCCGATGATCGAGGGCCTGTCGCTGGACGAAGCCTTCCTCGACGTGACCGCCAGCCTGAGGCTTTTCGCCTCCATCGAGGCGATCGGGCGCCGGGTCAAGGAGGCGATCCGGGCCCGCACCGGCCTCAATGCCTCGGTGGGCATGGCCCATAACAAGCTGCTGGCCAAGCTGGCCAGCGAGCTGTCCAAGCCCGACGGGTTCCTGGTTATCCCGCCGGACCAGGTGCGTGGCTATCTGGATCCGCTCCCCATCGGGCGCATGTGGACGGTCGGCAAGGTAGCCGAGGAGGCCTTGCAGCGGGTCGGCATCCGTACCATCGGCGACCTGGTGCACGCGGATGCCTGGCGCCTGAACAAGGCGGTGGGGGAGCGCCACGCCTCCCAACTGCGCCAGCTTTGCCGGGGCGAGGATCGCCGCCCGGTGGTTACCGACGCGCCCGAGGTGTCGATCGGCGCGGAGTGGACCTTCGAGTACGACGTGGAGGACCTGGGGATCGCCGAGGCCTGGCTGCTGCGCCAGTGTGAGCGGGTCGGCGCGCGTGCACGCAGCCGTGCCGTGGAGGCGCGTACGGTGTCGGTCAAGCTCCGCGAACCACCCTTCCTGACGCACAGCCGCCAGGCCCAGTTGCCCGTTCCCGGCAACGCTACGCCCGATATCTTCGAAGTGGCACGTCGCTTGCTTCATGTCTGGTGGAACCAACATCCTCGCCCGCGATTACGGCTGCTGGGGGTGACGCTTTCGGGATTCGACGCGCGGCGCGGTGACGAGCAGCAGGACATGTTCGCGGCGCCCGCCTCGAAAAAACCGTCCGATGGCGTGCAGGATCTGATCAACGGCCGCTTCGGGGCCGGGGCGCTGGTACGTGCGGGTGTGCTGAAAACGCGTGGCAGCGAATGAACGCTTACGTTAAGGAGCGGAACCTCCGACTGCGCTAATGTGTCCGTTTGTGACACGAAAGGTAAGTCGGTCGAGGTGTGACCATGCAAATCGCCACAAGTACGAACGTTGAACCGGTATGGACCCAAAGGCAGATGTCGTCTGACAAGGAAGGAATGCGTTACCGCCACGCGCGCATGAAAGTGCACAGCGCGGTGCTGATGAGCCGTGGTGGCGAAGCGCACCCCACCGACCTCGTGGATATCTCCGCCACGGGCGCCTTGCTGCGCCGCCCGCTCGGCTGGCGCGGCGAGTCCGGCCAGACCTGGGTCCTGGACATGATCTTCGGCCACGACCTGCACATCCACATGGAAGCCAGCGTCGCACGCGTGTCCGCCCGCCAGATCGGCCTGGAATACACCCTGATTCCCGAAGACAAGCAGGCGGCGCTATGGGAACTGCTGGGTGGCTACGCCGACACACTCGAGGCCTGGCAGGACTCGTAATACGTCACAAGCCCCCCCCCCTCGAAACGCACGCGCCCGCCAAAACAGAGGTGTAGGAGCGCACGATGTGCGCGACCCCTCAGCCTCCACCGACGCGAATGAAGCCCCCCGCCCCAAACAGGCGAGCGCTTCCGTGAACCCGGCATTCGCTCTTCTGGCGCACCATCCGTTCTTCCGATGCCGGGAACGCTCGCACGGATGCCGTGCACGGCCTTTGTGACGCCTCCTTTGTGTCGCCCGGAAACGCCTGCACGGAGTCGGTGCGCGGCCTTATTCGCCACAGCAACGTTGAGGGTTCGCGCACATCGTGCGCTCCTACACAGCCGGGGTCGGGTCAGGCCTGGGCGCGCTTGCGGCGATCCTCGTCGCGCAGTTCGCGACGCAGGATCTTGCCGACGTTCGTCTTCGGCAGGGCGTCGCGGAACTCGATCTGCTTGGGACGCTTGTAGCCGGTGAGGTTTTCCCGGCAGTACTCGCGCAGGGCTTCTTCGGTCAGCGAGGGGTCCTTGCGGACCACGAACAGCTTCACCACCTCGCCCGAGTGCTCGTCGTCGATGCCGACGGCCGCTACCTCATTGACGCCGGGGTGGCGGGCGACGATGTCCTCGATCTCGTTCGGGTATACGTTGAAACCCGACACCAGGATCATGTCCTTCTTGCGATCGACGATGAAGGCCTGGCCGTTCTCGTCCATCTTCGCGATGTCGCCGGTACGCAGCCAGCCGTCGGCGTCGATCGCCTTGCTGGTTTCCTCGACCTGGTTCCAGTAGCCCTTCATCACTTGCGGGCCCTTGATGCAGAGTTCGCCGGCCTCGCCCACGGGCAGCACGCGGTCGTCGTCGCCACGGATCTGCGCGTCGGTATTCGGGATGGGATAACCGATGGCGCCGGTGTAGCCGGTGACATCAACGCGGTTGGCGAACGCGACGGGTGAGGTTTCCGTCAGGCCGTAGCCTTCGATGATGACGCGCCCGGTGACCTTCTGCCAGCGATCGGCCACGGAGCGTTGCAAGGCCATGCCGCCGGCCATGGCCAGGTGCAGGTGCGAGAAATCGACCTGGTCGAAACCCGGCGTGTTGAGCAGGCCATTGAACAGCGTGTTGACGCCGGTGATCGCGGTGAACTTCGTCTTGCGTAGTTCCTTGACGAAGCCCTTCATGTCGCGCGGGTTGGTGATCAGGTGGTTCAGGCCACCCAGGCTGGCGAAGATCAGGCAGTTCACCGTGAGCGAAAAGATGTGGTACAGCGGCAGCGCGGTGATCACCGTTTCTTCGCCGAGCTTGGCGAAGCCGGCCACCCACGGGCGCGTCTGCAGCATGTTGGCGACCATGTTGCGGTGGGTGAGCATCGCGCCCTTGGCCACGCCGGTGGTACCGCCGGTGTACTGCAGAAATGCCAGGTCGTCCGGCTTGATCGTGACGGCGGGCAGCGCATGCGCCTTGCCCTTGGCCACGGCATCCTTGAAGCGGACGGCCTGCGGTATGCGGAAGGGCGGCACTTCCTTGCGGACGCTCTTCACCACGAAATTGATGATGTTGCCCTTGGGGAAGCCGACCATGTCGCCCACGGCCGTGGTGATCACCTTCTGTACCTTGGTGCCGTCCAGCGCGTGCTGCGCGGTGGCGGCGAAGTTGTCCAGCACGACCAGCGCCTTGGCGCCGGAGTCTTCCAGCTGGTGGTGCAGCTCGCGCGCGGTGTAAAGCGGATTGGTGTTGACCACCGTGAGGCCGATGCGCAACGCACCGAACAGGGCGATGGGGTACTGCAGGAGATTGGGCAGCATGATGGCGATGCGGTCGCCCTGCTTCAGGCCCATCTCGCCGGAGAGAAAGCCGGCGAAGGCCGCGGAGAGTTCGTCGAGCTGTCCGTAGGTCAGGACCTTGCCGAAGTTCGAGAACGCAGGGCGGTCACGAAATTTCTTAAAGGATTCTTCGAAAACGGCCGCGACCGAGGAGTAACCGTCGATGTCGACCTCGGCCGGGACACCGGCCGGGTAGTGGGCAAGCCAGGGACGCTCAATGCTCATGGATCGGACGGGCTCCGTAGTGTGACGTGACGCACGGCAATCGTCGTACGATCGCGGCATTGGAGCATACGCCCGCGTATAGCGGCAAGCCGCAATGCAACGTGAAACAGGCAGGGAGATGGCGTCGTCGGGTGCGTGGGATGGGCGATCCTGCGGTGTAAGCGACATCGCCCATATCGTGGGCTTCTGCGGCATAAATGACATCGCCCACATCGTGGGCTCCTACAGGGACGCCGTATGGCATACGTGTAGGAGCCCACGATGTGGGCGATGCTTTTACCCGCCTACCAGCCTAGGAAACCCTCAGGCCGCCTTCGCCAGCTGGCGCAGCACGTACTGCAGGATGCCGCCGTGGCGGAAGAACTCGCGCTCCTTCGGCGTCAGCAGCAGCACCTTCACGGTGAACTCCTTGACCGAGCCGTCCGGGCGCGTGGCCTTGACCGTCGCGGTCTTCGACTCGCCGCCGTTGAGGCCGGTGATGTCGAACACTTCGTCGCCCTTCAGGCCCAGCGTCTGCGCGTTCTCGCCTTCCTGGAACTGGCAGGGCAGCACGCCCATGCCGACCAGGTTGGAGCGGTGGATGCGCTCGAAGCTCTCGGTGATCACGGCCTTGACGCCGAGCAGCAGGGTGCCCTTGGCGGCCCAGTCACGCGACGAGCCGGTGCCGTATTCCTTGCCGGCGAGGACCACCAGCGGCGTGCCTTCGGCCTTGTACTTCATGGCGGCGTCGTAGATCGCCATCTCTTCGCCGGTCGGGATGTACTTCGTGAAACCACCCTCGACACCGTCCAGCATCAGGTTCTTGATGCGGATGTTGGCGAACGTGCCACGCACCATGACGTCGTCGTTGCCGCGACGCGAACCGTAGGAGTTGAAATCCTTCGGCTCGACACCCTTGGAGATCAGGAAGCGACCCGCCGGGCTGTCCTTCTTGATCGAGCCGGCCGGCGAGATGTGGTCGGTGGTGATCGAGTCGCCGAAGATGCCCATGGCGCGTGCGCCGTGGATGTCCTCGATGGTGCCGGCCTCGGCGGACATGCCGTCGAAGTAGGGCGGGTTCTTGATGTAGGTCGAATCGTCCCAGGCGTACGTCTGGCCATCCGGCGAGGCGATCTGGTTCCAGCGGCTGTCGCCCTTGAACACGTCGGCGTAGCTGTCCTTGAACATCTGCGGATTGATGGCGCCCGCGATGGCGTCGGAGATTTCCTGGTTGCTCGGCCAGATGTCCTTCAGGTACACGGGCTGGCCATCGCTGCCGTTGGCGATCGGATCCTTGGTCAGGTCGATGTTGAGCGTGCCGGCCAGCGCGTAGGCGACCACCAGCGGCGGCGAGGCCAGGTAGTTCATCTTCACTTCCGGATGCACGCGGCCTTCGAAGTTGCGGTTGCCCGACAGCACCGACGCCACGGCGAGGTCGCCCTCGGCGATACCCTTGCTGATCTCGGCCGGCAGCGGGCCGGAGTTGCCGATGCAGGTGGTGCAGCCGTAGCCGACCACGTAGAAGTTGACCTTCTCCAGCTCCGCGAGCAGGCCGGTCTTCTTCAGGTATTCGGTGACCACGAGCGAGCCCGGCCCGAGCGAGGGCTTGACCCAGGGCTTGGAGGTGAGGCCACGCGCGGCGGCCTTCTTCGCCACCAGGCCGGCGGCGAGCATGACGGCCGGGTTGGAGGTGTTGGTGCACGAGGTGATCGCGGCGATGACCACCGAGCCGTCGTTGATGCGGAAGGACTTGCCGTCCTTCTCGACCAGCACGCCGCCGTCTTCACCGACGTTGTTGGCTTCGTTGCCGACCGCGGTGCCGCCGCCTTCATTGCTGAAGCTGGCTTCGCCGTGGCTCTTCGGCTTGCGGTTGGCGGTGAGCGAACCGACCACGTCGAGGAAGCTCTGCTGCACGCCTTCCAGCAGCACGCGATCCTGCGGACGCTTCGGGCCGGCGAGCGACGGGCGCACGTCGGCGAGGTCCAGCTCGAGCACGGTGGTGAACTCGGCTTCCGGCGTGTCGGCGTCGTGCCAGAGGTTCTGCGCCTTGGCGTAGGTCTCGACCAGCGCGATCTGCGCTTCGTCGCGGCCGGACAGGCGCATGTAGTTCAGCGCTTCCTGGTCGATCGGGAAGATGCCGCAGGTGGCGCCGTATTCCGGGGCCATGTTGGCGATGGTGGCGCGATCGGCCAGCGGCAGGTTCTGCAGGCCGTTGCCGAAGAACTCGACGAACTTGCCGACGACGCCGAGCTTGCGCAGCATCTGGGTCACGGTGAGCACGAGGTCGGTGGCGGTGACGCCTTCCGGCAGCTTGCCGGTGAGACGGAAGCCGACGACCTGCGGTATCAGCATGGAGGAGGGCTGGCCGAGCATGGCCGCCTCGGCTTCGATGCCGCCCACGCCCCAGCCCAGCACGCCGATGCCGTTGATCATCGTGGTGTGCGAGTCGGTGCCGAACACGGTATCCGGATAGGCGAACGACTCGCCGTCCACTTCATTGGTGAACACAACGCGGGCCAGGTTCTCCAGGTTGACCTGGTGGACGATGCCCGTGCGCGGCGGCACGACCTTGAAGTTGTTGAAGGCCTTCTGGCCCCAGCGCAGGAAGGAGTAACGCTCCTGGTTGCGCTCGAATTCGATCGCGACGTTCTCTTCCAGCGCGCTGGACGAACCGAACGCGTCGACCTGCACCGAGTGGTCGATGACCAGTTCGGCCGGCGCCAGCGGGTTGATCTTGTTCGGGTCACCGCCCAGCTTGGCGACGGCGTCGCGCATGGCGGCCAGGTCGACCACGCAGGGAACGCCGGTGAAATCCTGCAGGACCACGCGCGCCGGCATGAAGGAGATCTCGGTGTCCGGCTCGGCCTTGGCATCCCACTTGGCCACCGCCTCGATTTCCTTGGTGGTGACGTTCACGCCGTCTTCCTGGCGGAGCAGGTTTTCCAGCAGGATCTTCATGGAGTACGGCAGGCGCTTGATATCGTGCTGCTCGCCGAACTTGGCCAGGCTGGCGATGGTGTGCCGCTTGCCGTTGACTTCGATGCTGTCTCGTACCGAGAACGAGTCTTTCATGCTGTACTCCTGGCGTGACGTTCTTTAGCTGGGGAGGCCGGCGAAACCCCCGAGGGCGTCCGCCAAAGCGTCGATTATCGCGCAGTCCGCTGCCCCTGTGCGACCGCCACGGTTCTGGCGTCGGGCTAGAATGGCGGGCTTCGGGGCATGGCCGGGCGATGATTCGGCGGCGAAAGGATGGAGCGGCAGGCGGATGGGTGCAAACGTATTTGATGGCACGCAGCGTTCGATGATATCGATGGCCCTCTCATCGGTGTCGCTGCGCGACCTCGCCCTGGTCCAGGCGGTGGCCCGGGAAGGCAGCTTCACCGGCGCCGCGCGGGCCATGCACATCAGCCCTTCGGGCCTGTCGCACCAGGTGCAGAAGGTGGAGCAGGCCCTGGGCGTGCCGCTGTTCGAGCGCGGTGGGCGCCGCGTGGTGGCCACGGTGGGCGGACAGCGCCTGCTGGGCTTCATCGAAGCGGTGCTGGGCTCCGCCGAGCACCTGGAGCACGCGGCACGCGCCGGCGATGTCGCTTTCGGTGGCGAACTGCGGCTGGGCGTGCCTTCCACCCTCGGGCCTTACCTGCTGCCCCATTTCATCGAGCCGTTTCCGCAGCGCTTCCCGGGCGCACGGCTGACCATCTCGGAAGGCAAGCCGCGCGGCCTGCTGCGGCGACTGCACGAGGGCGAGCTGGATGCCGTGCTGGCGCCGCCCAGCGTCACGGCCACCGGGCTGGAATCGGCGCCGCTGTTCTTCGAGCCCTATCAGTTGCTGCTCAACGCGGCGCATCCGCTGGCCGGACGCGCCGCCATCGCCCTGACCGAACTGGACGCGGCGGAAGCCACCCTCATGGCGGAAAGCCACGGCAATGGCGTGTCCGACCTGGGTATGGCCGGTGCGGCGCGTCCGGAGCGTATCCAGGACGTCAGCCTGGAAAGCCTGGCCACGCTGGTGGCCATGCGCGGCGGCTACACCCTGGTGCCGATCCTGGCGCACGAGCGCCTGGGCTCGATCCGCAACGTGGTGCTGGCTGGCGTGGACGCCGCGCGACCCGGCCGGCACATCGCCCTCTACTGGCGCAGCGCCACGCCCTGGCGCGACGACCTCGACCGTTTCGGCGACCTGCTACGCGAGCTGGCGCGGACCATTCCCGGTCTCGACGCCGCCACAAACGCCTAGGCCCCCAACGTCGGGTGTAGGAGCGCACGATGTGCGCGAAAAGCCAACAAGGCGGAAAAGCGGTATCCCACATCGCGTGCCGATCATTGGGAATGAGGCACCCCGGATCGCGCACATCGTGCGCTCCTACACCTCTTTCAGCCGCCGTCGTCGAGCGTCGATCCGGTCAGCAGGCCGCGGGCCAGCATCGCGCATTGCTTACGGTAGATCAGCAGGTGCCATTGCCGGCCGCCGATCTGGTGGTAGAGCACTGCCGAGCGTACGGACGCCAGCAGCGCGGCGCGTACCCGGTCCACGTTGCCCTTCTGCTGCAGGTGCGTGGGGTTGCCGGTCACCATGACGCGGGGCTTCAGGGTGGACAGGGTGCCGGCGTAGACCTCGGCCAGCCGGGCGGCCACGTTGGGGTGCTCGATACCGAAATGCTCCACCTGCCGCTGCGTGGACACGATGCCCTCGCGCAGCCGATCGAGCAGGCCGCGGTTGCGCGACAGCGAGCGCTCCAGCCGCAGCACGGTGATCGCCATGCGCATGACCGCGACATCGCGGGTGGCGTCCTCGAACTGGGACACCAGCGTACGCAGGCCACGGCGCACCTTGCCCACCCCGCCGTATACCGAGGCCACCGAGTCGGCATCGATGCGGAACACGCTGCCGATGCTCGCTTCGAACGCCGCGTCGTCGCAGCGGCCCTCGGTGGCCAGCTGCTGGGCCAGCGAGGCACCCTGGAAAACACCCGCAAGGGCGAGCACGCGTTCTTCGTTCATTCGCAAAGCCTGGAAAAGGAGGCGGCGCGGCTCACGCCAGGCCGCCGTAGGTGGCATCGGTGGCGTCGATCACGGCGCCGCCGAGGCAGGTTTCATCGTCGTAGAACACGACGGACTGGCCGGGGGTGACCGCGCGCTGGGGTTCGTCGAAGCGCACGTGCACGCTGGCGCCGCTCACTTCCACGTGGCAAGCCTGGTCCGACTGGCGGTAACGGGTCTTGGCCGTGCAGCGGAAGGCGGTCGCTGGGGGCTCGCCCGCTACCCAGGTGGCCTCGCCGGCGCTCAGGCGGGTGGACTGCAGCCATCGGTTCTCGCCGCCCTGGGCCACGATGAGCGTGTTGGCGGCGACATCCTTGCCGACCACGTACCAGGGCTCGTTCGGCGCATCCGCCCGGCCCCCGATGCCCAGGCCATTGCGCTGGCCCAGCGTGTAGTACATGACGCCCTGGTGCTCGCCGATGACATGCCCCTCGGGATCGACCATGGCGCCGGGCCGGGCCGGCAGGTACGCCGAGAGGAAGGCGCGGAAATCGCGCTCGCCGATGAAGCAGATGCCCGTGGAATCCTTCTTGGCATGCGTCGGCAGCGCGGCGTCCCGGGCCATCTGGCGGACCAGCGGTTTCTCGATCTCGCCCACGGGGAACAGCGTGGCGCCGAGTTGCTTCTGGCCCAGCGCATGCAGGAAATAGCTCTGGTCCTTGGCGGCATCCACGGCGCGGAGCAGGCGATAGCGTTCGTCGCGATAATCGACCCGGGCATAGTGGCCTGTGGCGATCTTCTCGGCGCCCAGGGCCTGGGCGTGGTCGAGAAAGGTCTTGAACTTGATCTCGCGGTTGCACAGCACGTCCGGGTTGGGCGTGCGTCCCGCGGCGTATTCGGCCAGGAAATAGGCGAACACGCCGTCCCAGTACTCGCCGGCGAAATTTCTTGCGTGGAACGGGATGCCCAGGCGGCCACAGACGGCCACGGCGTCCCGGCGGTCGTCGTCGGTGGTGCAGGGGCCGGAGCGGTCGTCCTCCTCCCAGTTCTGCATGAACATGCCTTCCACGTCGTGTCCCGCCTGCTGGAGCAGGAGGGCCGCGACCGAGGAGTCCACGCCGCCGGAGACGCCCAGGATGACCTTCACGCGACCACGCCCGGCAGGCGGCAGCTCAGCGAGTCCAGGGGCAGGCGGCGTCCGTCCAGCCAGGCGTCGATGGTTTCGAGCACCAGCGGACTGCGCAGGCGGGGGCCCAGGGCTTCTATTTCATCGCGGCGCAGCCAGATCGCCCGGCGGATGCCGTCATCCAGGGGACGATCCGCATCGTATGACTTCACATGACCCGCAAAACCGAAACGCAGCACCTGTTCGCCATGTTCCGGGCTGGCCCACTGCCACACGCCCAGGAAGTGGTCCAGGGCGATGGTGTGACCCGTTTCCTCCAGGGTTTCGCGGATGGCTGCGGCCTGCAGGCTCTCGCCCGGATCGAGGTGCCCGGCCGGCTGGTTGTACGCCACCTCGCCGAAGACATCCTCCTCGACGATCAGGTAGCGATCGCCCCGGGCGACCACGCATGCCACCGTGGCACGGGGGCGCCAGACGTTTTCGGGCTGGGAAGGTGTCGGCGGCATGGGCGTGGTGATCGGTCTGGCTCTGGAAAAAAGCATATTGTGCCATCACCTGTGGAAATCGAGCCGGAGGGTGGGCGAATTCCGGTGTATATAATCGAATCGCGCACCGACAGGTTCTTAATTAATGTCCCAGGAACACGAACACGATCAGGAAAGCGATCGCGGCCACGGGCTGGCGGTCGAGACCGTCAGACCGGAAACGGCAAGACCGCCCCTTTTCCAGGTGGTTTTGCTCAATGATGACTTCACCCCCATGGATTTCGTGATCGAGGTGCTACGCAGTTTCTTCGGCATGGACCAGGAACGGGCCGTGCAGGTCATGCTCCATGTGCATACCCGCGGCAAGGGCGTGTGCGGCGTGTTCACTCGCGAGGTGGCAGAAACCAAGGTGACGCAGGTCAACGAGTACGCGCGAGCCAATCAGCATCCGCTCTTGTGCACTATGGAAAAAATGTAAGCGCTACCCCATCTGGTGTTCATGCGGCAAGACGAAGGGGCTGGTCCCCGCCGCCCACATCTATCGGAGACGGTCCGTATGTTCAGCAAGGATCTCGAAGTCACCATCGGGCACTGCTACAAGCAGGCTCGCGAACAGCGCCACGAATTCATGACCGTCGAGCACCTGCTGCTTGCGCTCACTGAAAACACCTCCGCCCTGGCCGCCCTGCGTGCCTGCGGCGTCGATCTGCCGAGGCTTTCGGCCGATTTGCAGCGCATCGTCGCCGAAACCGTGCCGGTGCTGCCGGCCGGTGACGAACGCGACACGCAGCCCACGCTGGGTTTCCAGCGGGTCTTGCAGCGCGCCGTGTACCACGTGCAGTCGTCGGGCCGGAAGGAAGTCACCGGCGCTAACGTGCTGGTGGCGATCTTCGGCGAAAAAGACTCCCACGCGGTCTATTTCCTGCATCAGCAGGAGATCACCCGCCTGGACGTGGTCAACTATATCTCCCACGGCATCGCCAAGATCGGCGATGAGGCCGCCGCGGCCGCGCAAAGCCCCGAGCGCGAAGGGGAAGAGGGTGGTGAAGGCAAGGGCAATCCGCTCAACGAATACGCCGCCAACCTCAACGAACTGGCGGTGCAGGGCAAGATCGACCCCTTGATCGGCCGCCAGGACGAGGTGGAGCGCACCATCCAGGTGCTCTGCCGCCGCCGCAAGAACAACCCGCTCTACGTGGGCGAGGCCGGCGTGGGCAAGACCGCCCTGGCGGAAGGCCTGGCCAAGCGCATCGTCGAGGGTCAGGTGCCCGAGGTGCTGGAGGATTGCACCATCTGGTCGCTGGACCTGGGCGCCCTCGTGGCCGGTACCAAGTACCGCGGCGATTTCGAGAAGCGGCTGAAAGCCGTCATCGGCCAGTTGAAGAAGCAGCCCAACTCCATCCTCTTCATCGACGAGATCCACACCATCATCGGTGCGGGTTCGGCGTCGGGTGGCACCATGGACGCTTCCAACCTGATCAAGCCGATGCTGGCCTCTGGTGAACTGCGCTGCATCGGCTCGACCACTTTCCAAGAATTTCGCGGGGTGTTCGAGAAGGACAGGGCGCTGGCGCGTCGTTTCCAGAAGATCGACGTGGTCGAGCCCACCGTGGCCGACTCTATCGAGATTCTGAAGGGCCTGAAGAGCCGCTTCGAAGAGCACCATTCGGTGGAATACACCGGTGAGGCTCTGCGTGCGGCCGTGGACCTCTCGGTCAAGCATATCCCTGACCGCCTGTTGCCGGACAAGGCCATCGACGTCATCGACGAAGCCGGTGCCCGCCAGCGCCTGCTGCCCGAGGAAGAGCGCACGGGCAAGGTCGACGTGCCGGAGATCGAATACATCGTGGCCAAGATGGCGCGTATCCCGGCCAAGCAGGTCTCGGCGTCGGATCGCGACGTGCTGCGCAACCTGGAGCGCAACCTCAAGATGGTGGTGTTCGGCCAGGATGGCGCGATCGAGGCCCTCTCTTCGTCGATCAAGATGGCACGCTCCGGCCTGGGCGACCCGTCCAAGCCGATCGGAAGCTTCCTGCTCGCCGGCCCCACTGGCGTGGGCAAGACGGAAGTGACCCGTCAGCTCGCCATGCAGCTGGGCATCGAGATGGTGCGGTTCGACATGTCCGAGTACATGGAGGCCCATTCCGTGTCGCGTCTGGTCGGTGCGCCTCCGGGCTACGTCGGCTTCGACCAGGGCGGCCTGCTGACCGAGCAGATCACCAAGCATCCGCACTGCGTGCTGTTGCTGGACGAAATCGAGAAGGCCCATCCGGATGTGTACAACATCCTGCTGCAGGTGATGGATCGCGGCGTGCTGACCGATACCAACGGCCGCGAAGCCAACTTCAAGAACGTGATCATCGTGATGACCACCAACGCGGGCGCACAGCTCGCATCGCGTCGCGGCATCGGCTTCGTCAAGCAGAACCACGCGACGGACGCCATGGAGACCATCCGTCGCCTGTTCACGCCGGAGTTCCGCAACCGGCTGGACGCGGTGATCCAGTTCAACGCGCTGGACTTCGACCACATCCTGCGGGTGGTGGATAAGTTCCTGATCGAGCTGGAAGCTCAGCTGGCCGAGAAGAAGGTGAGCGTGGATGTCACGCCGGAAGCCCGTCGCTGGCTGGCGGAGCACGGCTTCGATCCGCAGATGGGCGCCCGTCCGATGGCCCGTGTGATCCAGGACAAGGTGAAGCGCGCGCTGGCCGACGAACTGCTGTTCGGCAAGCTGGCCGACGGCGGCAAGGTCACCTTGTCGGTGGACGGCGACGAGCTGCACGTCGAGACGGAGTCGGCGGAACCGGCGGCCGTGACGGCCTGAGTCGGAATGATGGTTTGAAAGACATGCTGGCGTAAGAGAAAGGGCGGCCTGCGGGCCGCCCTTTTTTGCCGCCTGACGTTTACAACTGCCCCATGGAGATAATGCACATGTTCAGCAACGAAACCGAGCCCAAGGCGTCCGCCGGTCAGGGCCAGGGCAGCACCTTCCTCGAAGAAAAAGCCTTCCGCGCGCGTACCGTGCTGGTGTTCGGCACGATCACCGACGCCGTCGCCGCGGATACGGTTCGCCGCCTGCTGGCGTTGGACGCGGAGTCCGATGCGCCGATCGACATGATCGTGTCCTCGCCGGGCGGTCATCTGGAGTCGGGTGACGTGATTCACGACGTGGTGCGTTTCATCACGGCGCCGGTCAACATGATCGGCACCGGCTGGGTCGGCAGTGCCGCCACGCATCTGTACCTGGGCGCGCCGCGCGAGCGTCGGGTCTGCCTGCCGCAGACGCGCTTCCTGATCCATCAGCCCAGCGGTGGCGCCGGTGGTCAGGCCAGCGATATCGCCATCCAGGCCAAGGAGATCATGAAGGCGCGCGAGCGCATCGCCCGCGTGATCTCGCGTGAGAGCGGACAGCCGATCGAGCGTGTTCGTGAGGATATCGAGCGCGACCTCTGGATGTCGGCCGAAGACGCGGTGACCTACGGTCTGGTCTCGCGCATCATCGAGCATCGCAAGGACGTCCGCCTCGACTGAGTCCGGATCAGTCGGACAACAAAAAGCCGCAGCGTGAGCTGCGGCTTTCTTGGCCTACCGGGTGCGGCGCGAGACGCGCTTACTTCATACGGTAGGTGATACGACCCTTGGTCAGGTCGTACGGGGTCATCTCTACCTTCACCTTGTCGCCGGTGAGGATGCGGATGTAATGCTTGCGCATGCGGCCGGAAATATGGGCAATGATGACGTGCCCGTTCTCGAGCTGCACGCGGAACATGGTGTTGGGAAGGGTCTCCTGGATCGTGCCTTCCATTTCGATGACGTCGTCTTTTGCCATGTGTTCCGGGTCGGATGAACGGCCGGAATGGCCGCATAAGTCCCTTAGTATGCCATAGCGGACCGGCTCGGGCCAGCCCACGCAGCCGCCTTGGCTCAGGCGAAGTGCTCGTCCAGCTTCTTTCGGATCTCTTCCTCGATGGTGCCCTTCAGGGGCGACAGCAGCATGCCCAGCTCGGCGGTGACGTGCACGTCGGACGGCGACACGGCGATGGCACCCTTTACGCCGGAGCGGGCAAAGCTCATCGTGTCGCCGTCCCAGCGACCCTCGGTACCGAATTTCTCGCTCATGCGGGCGGCCACTTTCTCGACCACGGCGCGTGCTTCCGCGACGGTCTTGCCATGCGGGCGGCGGATATCGATTCTTGCCATCGGAGCGACCCTCTGCACTGAAAGCGGCGGAGTCTAGCAGGATGGGGCATCACGCCATGTCTACACTTTGGTCGACACCTTTAAGGTCAAACAGATAGCGCACTCTGCTAAAGTTACTTCGTCAACGTCCCGGTTCCTCCATGCGCATCGAATTCGTCAGCTCGGCTCGCGGTGATTTCCACTGGTCACGGCCCGTGCTCACGATCGGTCGTGGCGAGGACAACGACCTGGTCGTGTCCGAAAACCACGTGGCTGCGAGGCACGTCACCCTCCATCGCGACCGTCGCGGCATGGTGCTCGAAGTGGCCCCGTCCACCGGACGCGTCTATGTCAACGCCCGCCCCGTGCGCGAACGCGCGATCCTGCGCCCGGGTGACAGCCTGTCGCTGGGCGACTGCCGCATGTTGCTGCGCGACGATGCCGACCTGGACGCCCGTCCCACCGTGGAGCCGACAGACCCCCGTTGCACCGTCGCGCTGCGGCCGGTGGCCGGTCCCTTGTCCGGCCGTGTCATCGCCGTGGGCGATCGTCTCGAACTGGGCGCTACGCATGGTGCCTTGCCGCTTGAGCTGCCCGGCAACGACGTCGCCCTGTTGGTGCTGGCCTGGGAGGACGGCGAGCTGATCCTAGACGGCTCCCGCGTGCCGGCGCGCCATGCCGTCCGGGTCAACGGCATCACCGCCGTGCGCGCCGTGCTCCAGCCGGGCGACCAGATCGGCCTGGCCGCGCACCGCTTCGTGGTCGATGCCCCGGGCTGGTCGGCGGAGCCGCCGGTGGTGCTCCCCGAGCCCCCTCCCGCGGCCGACCCCCGCGGCGACGATACCGCCGGCGCACGCGGCGACGTCTGGTGGCTGATCCTCACCGCGGCGTTGCTCGCCGTGGGTATCGCGCTGGTGCTGTTCGTGAAGCTCTGAACCGGGCGCATAATCGGGGTTTCCTTCCCGAGGGTGCATCGAGCATGACAAGAGCCTGGAACTTCAGCGCAGGCCCGGCGGCCCTGCCGGAAGCGGTGCTGCGCCGCGCCCAGTCGGAACTGCTCGACTGGAACGGCACCGGCGCCTCCGTAATGGAACTGTCCCACCGCGGCAAGGATTTCATGGCCCTGGCGGCCAGTGCCGAAGCGCGCCTGCGCCGGCTGATGGCGGTGCCCGAGGGCTACACGGTGCTGTTCCTGCAAGGCGGGGCCACGCAGCACTTCGCGCAGATCCCCATGAACCTGGCCGGGGCCGATGCGTCGGCCGATTACATCGTGACGGGCCACTGGGGCGAGAAAGCGGTGCGCGAAGCGTCGCCTTACCTCACCGCCCGCGTGGCCGCCACCTCGGAAGACGCCCGGTACCTGGCCCTGCCGGCGCGAGACACCTGGCAACTCGATCCCCGCGCCGCCTACCTGCACTACACGCCCAACGAGACCATCCACGGCGTGGAGTTCCACGACGTGCCTGACGCGGGCGACGTGCCGCTGGTGGCGGACATGTCGTCGAACATCCTCAGCCGGCCGGTCGACGTATCGCGCTTCGGCCTGATCTACGCCGGTGCGCAGAAGAACATCGGGCCATCCGGCCTGGTGGTGATGATCATCCGCGACGATCTGCTGGCCCGCGAAGGCCGGCCCATGGCGAAGATCTTCCGGTACGCCGAGCACGCCGCCAACGATTCGATGCTCAACACGCCCAACACGTGGGGCTGGTATCTCGCGGGGCTCACGTTCGAGTGGCTGGAAGATCAGGGCGGCCTCGAAGCCATGGGCGAACGCAATGCGCGCAAGGCCGCCACGCTGTATGCGGCGATCGATGGCTCGGGCGGTTTCTATCGCAGCCCGGTGGCCGTGGTTTCGCGCTCGCGGATGAACGTGCCTTTCACCCTGCACGACAGTGCGCTGGATGCCGTGTTCCTCACCGAATCCGCCGCGGCGGGTTTGCTGGCCCTCAAAGGGCACAAGGCCGTGGGCGGCATGCGCGCATCGCTGTACAACGCCGTGCCGCAGGACGCCGTGGATGTGCTGGTGAACTTCATGCGGGACTTTACGGCGCGTCACGGTTAAAGTCGGGATTCACCGCATTGCAGCATGCGTAGTGCGGTGATAACCGTTTCATTTGCAACCACTTAGCCGCCTGGAAGTCCATGAGCAAGACCCCCACCGATAAGCAAGCCACGCTGATCGAAGCGCGTACGCGCATCGACAGCATCGACCAGCAACTGCAGTCGCTCATCAGCGAGCGCGCCCGTTGGGCACAGCAGGTCGGCCGGGCCAAGGGCCCGTTGAAGGCGGCGGTGGAGTATTACCGACCCGAGCGCGAGGCCCAGGTGCTGCGTGGCGTGATCGACCGCAACGACGGCCCGCTGCCCAACGGCGAGCTGGTGCGGTTGTTCCGCGAGATCATGTCGTCGTGCCTGTCGCAGCAGCAGCCGCTGAAGATCGGCTTCCTCGGCCCCGAGGGCACGTTCAGCGAGCAGGCCGTGCGCAAGCACTTCGGCCATGCCGCCTATGGCTTGCCGCTGGGCAGCATCGAGGAAGTCTTCCAGGAAGTGGCTGCCGGCAATGCCGATTTCGGCGTGGTACCGGTGGAAAATTCCGGGCAGGGCATGATCCAGATGACGCTGGACATGTTCCTCGTCTCCAAGGCCACCATCTGCGGCGAGGTGGAACTGCGTGTCCACCAGAACCTGCTCTCGCTCAACGGCGAGCTGAAAGAAATCAAGCGCGTCTACTCGCACCCGCAGTCGTTGCAGCAATGCCAGGGCTGGCTGCGCGTGAACCTGCCCAACGCCGAGCGCATTCCCGTTTCGAGCAACGCCGAGGCCGCACGAACGGCCAAGCTGTCACCGGAATCCGCCGCCATCGCTGGCGAGACGGCCGGCCGCGTGTATGGCCTGAAGACCATCGCCGGCCCGATCGAAGACCGCTCGGACAACACCACGCGGTTCCTCGTCATCGGTCGCTCGATCTTCCCGCCCTCGGGCAACGATCGCACGTCGCTGCTGGTGTCCGTGCGTGACAAGCCCGGCGCGCTGTACGACGTGCTCAGCCCGCTGGCGCAGCACGGCATCAGCATGAACCGTATCGAGTCGCGCCCGGCGCATACGGGCAAGTGGCAGTACGCGTTCTTTATCGACGTGTCGGGCCATGTCGACGATGACGCGATGAAGGCCGCCCTCGACGAGATGAAGCCGGCCGCCGCCGACGTGCGCGTACTCGGTTCCTATCCGGTCGCCTTGCCGTGACCGTCGGGTTCGACGCGACCGCGCTCGCGAACCGGGCGACGGCCGCGCTGCGCGCATACGATCCAGGCCACGACCTGCCCGCGCTGCGGCGACGCTTCGGCGCGACCATCGCCGAGCTGGGCTCGAACGAGAATCCACTCGGCCCCAGTCCAATGGCCATGCAGGCGGCCACACGGGTGCTGCAGGACATGTGGCGCTACCCCGACCCGACCGGCACGGCGCTCAAGGCGTGCCTCTCGACCGAGCTGGGCATCGCACCGGCAGGCATCACGCTCGGCAACGGCTCGCACGAACTGCTGATGCTGCTGGCGCAGTGCTTCGCCGACGCCGAGCACCCGGTGGTGTTCTCGCAGTATGGTTTCGCGGTGTTCCCCATCGCCGCCGCGGCGGCCGGTGCGCAGGGCATCGCCGTGCCCGCCTTGTCGGCCGACCATCCCCAGGCGCCTTACGGGCACGACCTGGAGGCGATCGCGCACGCTGTCACCCCCGCGACGCGGCTGGTTTACCTCGCCAACCCCAACAACCCGACCGGTACCTGGTTCACGGCCGCCGCGCTCGCCGCGTTCCTCGGGCGCGTTCCGCCGTCAACCCTGGTGGTAGTGGACGAGGCGTACCACGAGTACGTGGACGCCGCTGGTCCCGCAACCGCCATCGCCCTGATGGATCGCTTCCCCAACCTCGTCGTGACCCGCACCTTTTCCAAGGCGCACGGCCTGGCCGGGCTGCGTGTCGGCTACATGGCCAGCCATCCGTCGGTGGCGGCGGTGTGCGAGCGGCTGCGCGAATCGTTCAACGTCAACGCCGTGGCCCTGGCCGCCGCGGAGGCCGCGCTCGCAGATCGTACGCATCGCGATCGCGTGCGCGAGGTCAACGCGGGCGACCGTGCTTGGCTGGCCGATGCGCTGACCGCGCGCGGCATGCGCGTGCTGCCGTCGCAGGCGAACTTCCTGCTGGTCGACCTGGGGCGCGACGCCGCGCCCGTCGAAGCCCATCTGTTCGAGCGCGGCGTGATCGTGCGGCCCATGGGCGGCTACCGCCTGCCCCATACGGTCCGCATCAGCATCGGCAGCCGTGCCGAACTTCACCGTCTACTGGAGAACCTGCCATGAGCCGCATGGACTGGCAAAGCCGCACGGGTCGCCCCCTGCACGGCGAGATCACGGTACCGGGCGATAAATCCGTATCCCATCGCGCGCTGATGTTCGGCGCGCTGGCCGAGGGCGTCACCCACATCCGCGGTTTCCTTGAAGGCGAGGACACCCGCGCCACCGCGGCGATCCTGGGCACGCTGGGCGTGCGTTTCGACACGCCGGCCCCGGGCGAGCGCGTGGTGCATGGCGTGGGCCTGCATGGCCTGCGCGGCAGCACGGACGACCTGGATTGCGGCAACGCGGGCACCGGCATGCGCCTGCTCGCCGGGCTGCTGGCCGGGCAGGCGTTCGACAGCACGCTGGTCGGCGACACCTCGCTGTCGCAGCGGCCGATGCGTCGTGTCACCGATCCGCTGGCGCTGATGGGTGCCTCGATCGACAGCGCCGACGGCAAGCCGCCGTTGCGCATCCACGGCGGTGGCCGGCTCAAGGGCATCCGCTACCAGCCGCCCGTGGCGAGCGCGCAGATCAAGTCGGCGCTGCTGCTGGCCGGCCTTTACGCCGAGGGCAGCACCGAGGTGATCGAGCCGCATCCCACTCGCGACTACACCGAAAGCATGCTCAAGGCGTTCGGCTGGCCGATCGAGTATTCGCCGGGCAAGGCGAAGCTGGAAGGTGGCCATCGCCTCACCGCGGTGGACGTGGACGTGCCGGCGGATTTCTCGTCGGCGGCCTTCTTTATCGTCGCAGCCTGCGTGGTGCCCGGTTCCCACGTGCGCATCAAGGGCGTGGGCCTCAACCCGCGCCGTACCGGACTGCTGGCCGCGCTCGAACTCATGGGCGCGGACATCGCCGTGGAAAACGAGCGCAGCAGCGGTGGCGAGGACATCGGCGACCTGGTGGTCAAATACGCGCCGCTGCATGGTGTGGCCTTGCCGCTGGATATCGTCCCCGACATGATCGACGAGTTTCCCGCGTTGTTCATCGCCGCAGCCGTGGCCGAGGGCATGACCACGATTCGCGGCGCGGCGGAGTTGCGGGTGAAGGAGTCGGATCGCATCGCCAGCATGGCCAACGGGCTGAAGGCTTGCGGTGTGCTGATCGATGAACTGCCGGATGGCGCGATGATCCGTGGCGGCAGCATCGGCGGCGGCCACGTCGACAGCCATGGCGATCACCGCATCGCCATGAGCTTCGCCATTGCCGGCCTGGTCGCTAGCGCACCGATCGTCATCGGCGACTGCGCCAACGTCGCCACCTCGTTTCCCGGCTTCATGGCGCTGGCCAACGGGCTGGGCTTCGACCTGTCGGATACCGTGACGTCCGCGTAGGCGCTACGCTGGTCGCTTTCCCCGTCCGGATGTCCCCATGGCAGACAAACTCCCCCCGTTCGTCGTCGTCGTCCCGGCGCGGTTCGGCTCCACCCGACTGCCGGGCAAGCCGCTGCTGAAGATCGCCGGCGAATCGATGATCCGGCGGGTGGCGGCAAGGGCAGGGCAGGCCGGCGCCGCGCAGGTGGTGGTCGCCACGGACGACGACCGCGTGGCGACCGAGTTGCGCGGTTGCGGCGACCTGCTGGTCTGCATGACCCGGACGGACCACGCCTCGGGCAGCGACCGCATCGCCGAGACCGTAGCTCACTTCGGCTGGCCCGACGACACCATCGTGGTGAACCTGCAGGGCGACGAGCCCTTCGCTCCCGCCGCCGGCATCCGTGCGGTGGTGGCCACGCTGGCGGGGGACGACGCACCCATGGCCACCCTGGCGACCCCTATCGTGCATGCCGACGAATTCTTCGACCCGAATATCGTCAAGGTGGTGCGCAGCCAGAACGGTCGCGCGCTGTATTTCACCCGCGCACCGGCGCCCTGGGCCCGGGACGAGTTCGCCCGGGACCGGGGCGTGCTGCCACCCGGCCTGCCGTTCCTGCGCCACATCGGCATCTACGCGTATCGGGCCGGCTTCCTGCGCCGGCTGGCCGCCCTGCCGCGCACCCCGCTGGAGCAACTGGAGTCGCTGGAACAGCTGCGCGCCCTGGAGCACGGCCACGCCATTTCGGTCCAGCCCACGCCGGAGCCGTTCCCGCCCGGGATCGACACGGCCGAGGATCTGGAGCGGGCCGAGCGCTGGGTGGCGACGCAGGCCGGGTAAGCGAGGGCGTCCTAGGGGATTTCCTACACGGGTATCTGGTCGCCAACTACAGGGATATTCGGTCTCGGCCGGGCGCGCGCCGTAGGGCTACGACGTAACCTATCCCTGTCGCCAAGCTCTCTCCCCCTAAGGACGGCGACGCTCCCACGGAAGGTCCGCGCCGGCATGATTCATCCCATGCCGGCGTTTTCGCGTCCGGCGTACGTCTACGCGGTAAAATGGGCGCATGGAGCACACCGAGTCGCACCCCTTCGACGGCAAGGCCTTCGTCCGCCACCTGACCACCTCGCCCGGCGTCTACCGCTATTTCGATGCGGAGGACGAGTTGCTGTACGTCGGCAAGGCCGCCAACCTCAAGAAGCGCGTCAGCAACTACTTCCTGAAGCCGCCCATGGACCCGCGCATCGCCTCGATGGTGTCGCAGATCGCGCGGGCGGAAGTGACCCTGACCCGCACCGCTGGCGAGGCGCTGCTGCTCGAATCACAGCTGATCAAGTCGCTGAAGCCGCGTTACAACATCGTCCTGCGCGACGACAAGAGTTATCCCTACATCTATCTGTCCAGCACCGATGAGTATCCGCGGCTTGGCTTCCATCGGGGCGCCAAGACCGCGTCGGGGCGCTACTTCGGTCCCTATCCGAGCACGTTCGCCGTCCGCGAGAGCCTGGGCCTGATGCAGAAGCTGTTCAAGGTGCGCCAGTGCGAGGACAGCTATTTCCGGAACCGTTCGCGGCCCTGCTTGCAACACCAGATCGGCCGGTGCAGCGCGCCCTGCGTGCGCCTGATCGACGTGCCGGACTACCGCAACGACGTGCGTCACGCCGAGATGTTCCTGGAAGGGCGCAGCAGCGCCGTGATCGACGAGCTGGCCGTGGCCATGGAAACCGCCAGCCAGTCGCTGCACTTCGAGCGTGCCGCCACCCTGCGTGACCAGGTGGCCGCCCTGCGCCGGCTCCAGGCCCAGCATTTCGTGCAGGGGGCGAGCGCGGACATGGACGTCATCGCTTGCAGCATGGAAGGGGGGATGGCCTGCGTCAGCGTGCTGTTTTTCCGCAACGGCGTCAGCCTGGGATCGCGCGATTTCTTCCCGCGGCTGGGTACGGATGCATCGATCCCCGATGTCCTCGCGCAGTTCATCGCCCAGTACTACCTCGAGCGCCAGGTGCCGCGCGAGCTGGTGCTCAGCGACGACGTGGAAGACATCGAGGTGCTGGCCGGCGTGCTGTCGGAGCATGCCGGGCACACGGTGTCGCTCAAGCCCAGCGTGCGCGGCGAGCGCGCCCGCTTTTTGGAAATGGCCCAGCGCAATGCGGGCGCGGCGCTGACCTCGCGCTTGGCCAGTCGGCACACGCTGCTGGCGCGTTTCGACGACTTGCAGAAGGTGCTCGAGCTGACCGAGATGCCGCGACGCCTCGAGTGCTTCGACATCAGCCACACCATGGGTGAGGCCACGGTGGCTTCCTGCGTGGTCTTCGGTCCCGAGGGCCCGGAAAAGTCGCACTACCGACGCTTCAACATCGCCGGGATCACCCCGGGCGACGACTACGCCGCCATGCACCAGGCACTGACCCGGCGCTTCAAGAAGGTCGTGGAGGGCGGTGTGCGGCCCGATATCCTGCTGATCGACGGCGGCACGGGCCAGGTGGGGCAGGCGGTGGATGTCCTGCGCGAGCTCGGCGTCGAGGGCATCCGTGTCGTCGGCGTGGCCAAGGGCCCCGGCCGCCGTGCCGGCGAGGAAACCCTCGTGCTCGCCGACAGCGGCCGGACCTTGCACCCCGGCACCTCGTCGCCGGCCCTGCACCTCGTGGCCGCGGTCCGTGACGAAGCGCACCGTTTTGCGATCAGTGGCCATCGCCGCCGTCGTGAAGCGGCCCGCGAACGCAGTACGCTGGAGGACGTGGCCGGCGTGGGCGCGCGCCGACGCGCGGCCCTGTTGAAGGCCTTCGGTGGACTGGCGGGCGTGGAAGCGGCCGGCGTCGAGGAATTGATGAGCGTGAAGGGCATTGATCGCGGGCTCGCGGAGCGCATCTATGCCATGCTGCATCCCTGATCGAACGGAGGTGTCGGCTCGCACCGATTCCTCCCGTACTGGCTGACCTATGCGCATCAACCTTCCCACCTGGCTGACCCTGTTCCGCGTGCTCCTGCTGCCGGTCATGGTCGTCGTCTTCTACCTGCCGTTCCGCGGCGCCAGCCTGACGGCGGCACTCGTCTTCGTGCTGGCCGCCTTCACCGACTGGCTGGACGGCTACCTGGCCCGGCGCATGAACCTGACCTCGGCGTTCGGGGCATTCCTGGACCCGGTGGCGGACAAGCTGATGGTCGCCGTCACGTTGTTCCTGCTGGTGCAGTCGCACCCTGGCGGTTGGCAGGGCATCCTGCTGGCGGTCACGGCCGCCGTCATCGTCGGCCGGGAAATCAGCGTTTCCGCGCTGCGCGAGTGGATGGCCGAGATCGGCGCGCGCTCGCGGGTCAAGGTCGCCTTCCTCGGCAAGCTGAAGACCACGATGCAGATGGTGGCCCTCGTGGTCCTGCTGCTGCAGCACGACGCCGAGACGCTGCGCCTGTACCACATCGGCGAGGCCCTGCTGGTCATCGCCGGCATCCTCACGATCTGGTCCGGGCTGGATTATCTGCGCGCCGCATGGCCGGCCCTGCGTGGCGACGCCGAGGCGGTCAACAAAAATGAAAAAAAACCGCTGCAAGGTGGTTGACACATGGACGTCGTGATCTAGAATAGCGGGACAACGACGCGGGAATAGCTCAGTTGGTAGAGCACGACCTTGCCAAGGTCGGGGTCGCGAGTTCGAGTCTCGTTTCCCGCTCCAAAGTTTTCACGAAGCCTCGGTCACCCGGGGTTTTGTTTTTTAGGCGCCACGCGATACTCTCGCGCTGCGCCAGCGATGGCCGGGTGGCAGAGTGGTCATGCAGCGGACTGCAAATCCGCGTACGCCGGTTCGATTCCGACCTCGGCCTCCATCGCATTCCAAGGCGCTCCGCTCGTGCGGTGCGCCTTTTTTCTTGAAAGCCCGGATGGCGAAATCGGTAGACGCAAGGGACTTAAAATCCCTCACTCGTAAGAGTATGTCGGTTCGAGTCCGACTCCGGGCACCATGTCTACCGAAAGCAGATCGATCCCATGACATCCCGCTCGGTGCTCAAGGTCATTGTCGGCTCGCGCAATCCGGTCAAGATCGGCGCGGTACGCAACGCGCTCGCAACGCTCTTTCCCGAGCATGTCCTCGCCTGCGAAGGCATGCATGCGCCATCCGGCGTCGCCGATCAGCCGATGACCGCGACGGAGACCCGTCAGGGCGCCATCCAGCGCATGCAGTACTGCCAGCAACACGGCGGTGAGGCCGACTTCCATGTTGCGCTGGAAAGTGGGATCGAGATGGGTGAGGACGGTCCAGGCACGGTCGGTTACGTGGCCATCGCCGGGGGCGACCACGTATCCGTAGGGCGCAGCGCCTGGCTGCCCTTGCCGCCGATTGCGTACGAGGCCCTGCTCGAGGGCGAAGAGTTGGGTGACGTGATGGACCGGCTGTTCGGCACGGTCAACGTCAAGCAGCAAGGAGGCGCCATGGGCCTCGTCACCCGTGGTCATGCCACTCGCGAGGGCGCGTACACGCAGGCCCTGCTGCTGGCGATGGCGCCGTTCCTGAACCCCGATCTCTACGGTTTGGCTTCGCGAGTCGTCCCGTAAGCCATGACACTGGTGTGTCGGTTCGGCGACAGGTCACACCCCCGTAACGCCGCCTGTGCGAAACGTGGGTATTAGGGAGGTGCGCCATGCTCGGATCTACCCAGGCCACGGTGACCGCCGCCGCGACCGAACACGTCAAGCCACTGCGCGTCTACGTCTTCTATCCGTCGATCAATCACCGTGCGTGGTGGGTCCTGCTTCCGGGTTCGGCCAAGCAGTCCTTCGACTCGGAAGGCGCGGCGATCGAGTTCGCGGTGACGCGCGCCCGCACGCTGCGTGGTCACGGCCGCCCTGTCGAGGTGCTGCAGGAAAAAATCTCGGGATCGTGGATGGCCGTTCGCGTGTCGTGAGCAATCGCCGGTAATGAGTGCCTGTTGATCCAGTTCGACCTGTCCAGAGGTGTTTCGCCATGACGACCGAGTACGAAACGATCAACCAGCGCCTGATCGGCGAACTCAAGGCGCAGCGTCGCGAGGTGCGGAGCCCGGCGATCGTCGATCCACGTCGTTACCGCGATCCCGAGGACGAGGCAGGGCACCTAGCCGATCCCGGCGATGCGGGCGCAACGAGCGTGGCCTGCGACGACGCCGATCGCGGACCGTTGGACGACGATCACTGAAACGCGTCGAGGGCTTGCAATGCGGGCAAGGCTTGCCTAGAATTGCCGGCTCGATGCGGGAATAGCTCAGTTGGTAGAGCACGACCTTGCCAAGGTCGGGGTCGCGAGTTCGAGTCTCGTTTCCCGCTCCAGATTGCGATCTACAGGCATTCATCTGCCTCTATAGGTCTTCGAAAAAAGGAGCTTCGGCTCCTTTTTTCGTTTCAGTCAACCTCACGCAAATCCATCGACAGCCAGCGTCTTTGAGTTCAAAGACTCAGATGCCCTTGTTCCTGTCGAGGTCACCACGGCAGATAAAGTTGCCGGGGCTTCCGCCGATAACCCTATCTTCGCCGCGCACGTCACCGCGACGTGCTGTCGGCTGCTTAGGGATGGGCTCATGCCTCTGGTCATCGTTGTCGCCTCCGTCGTCTCCCTTCTCGCCGCCGCCATGTTGTACGGCGGCTGGACGGTCTACCAATCGCGCTACGCGCTTCGGGAATGGCGTCAGCGATCCGAACGTGCGGAGCAGCAGGTCGCGTCCCTGGAGCGCCACCTTGGTGCTCTTGTAAAGGTGATCCACCACAAGGGTGGGGGCGTCGTGCAGCGTTATTACGAGATCAGCGCCCTTCGTTTCCTGTTGATGAAGCAGCATCCTTCTGCATGGGACCCTCGCTCAAGTATTCCTCAATGGCTGCGTGCCCACAGCGAGTTCCTGCATGATCTTGCCGAGCAGTCGAGACGCGTCGGGACGACGGAGGAGATGCGCCGACGGATTGAAGCGGTGCGCATCGGGCATGGTGAAGAGCTTGCCTCCTACACCCTGCCGGTCGATGTCGATCCACCGACGGCATCATCTCCTACAGAGGATTCGGCGCACGATAGTGCTTTGGTGGCGGAGGCTGAGCGCCAGGCCTTGTTTTACTTTCTGCAAGTGGCCACCGCGCTGGCCTTTTCCGGCCGGTTTGTGTCTGCCGAGCATGGCGGTCGGGGATCCGCCTTGGCAGGTGTGGAGCACATGTGCGATGAAGCGGCGAAAATCCTCCATGGGCAGACGGCAGCCGTCGCGGACCGCGCACTGGCTGTGGTGGCCGCGGCTGACGCGTTGAGTGAAACGCTGGGCACGGCCTGGCTCGCAGGCGCCGCAGCGGCCAAACCGACGCCATCCAAAAGACAGCTGGATGATCTCAAGACATCCGTTCGTGGTGCGATCGGTGGCGGATCAGGCGCCGCTGGCTCGGCCAGTTATGGCACGATCGGGAGCATCGCGTAGGCTCAGGGAATGACGTCAAAGCCGCGCCGGGTCGATCGTTCGGTTTCATGTACGCCGGCGAGATCCAGGCTCGGGCTACACGCGTGCCGTCCTTGACCCCTTCATGCCCGGAAGCTCGGCAAGCGCCAGCTTGGCGATAGTCTGTCGCGGACTCATGCCCAGCCCGTTACCACGGCCACCTCGCTCAGGGATCAGCCACAACCCAAAGCGCCGGCATGTGCAGCTCCGCACACCCATGCCGGCAGGCGAACGTGCTGTGCTCACCCACTAGGAAGACATGCTTTCCGCCGGCAAGCGTGATGTCGAGCGTGCCGGACACTCCGGCATCCCCGCGGACGGTGGTGCGCTTGTTAGCGGTGACCGCCTCGGTGAACGACTTCGACCCCCAGTGCCAGGTGACCGTGCCCCGCTTGCCCTGCAGGGCGATATCGGCAGGGTCTGCACCCTTGCCCGCCAGGTGGAGGTCGTCGCCCGCGCAACCGGCGAGGAGCAGGGGGAGCAGGATGAGGCCCAGTACGCGGTAGCGTTTCACGTGATGTCCAGCCGGAGGGTCGCCACCGGTAACGGCCGAGGTCGGCAAAGCTTGATGCCGGAGGATGCGCCTATGTATCCGCGATTCATGGGCGCGCCTCGACGAGGCGCTCCCCGGACGTGACCGGCTTGCCTGCGGTAACGGGTGCGACCGGTGCGCGGCGCAGCGGCGCGTCCTTCATCCACCAGGCGACGACGAACGCCACCGCCATCACGCAGGCGCCGACGTCGTACACGGTATGCAAGGAAGCGCCGAACGCCTCCAGGTAGGAGGCATGGATATCGGGGGGCAGGGCGTTCACGGCGTCGGGGCGAAGCGACCGCGCCGGCGAGACGGCAGGCAGCAGGTCGGCCATGCGCGACTGCAGGCCGTTGCTGAATACGGCACCGAACACCGACACGCCCACCGAGCCGCCGATCGAGCGGAACAACGTCACGCCGGAGGTGGCCACGCCCATGTATTTCATGTCGACGCTGTTCTGCGTGGCGAGGACCAGCACCTGCAGGATCATGCCCAGTCCCACGCCGAGCAGCCCGGCGTAGGCGTACATGAGCGGGATGGGGCTGTCGTTGTGCAGCGTACCCAACAGCGTCAGCGCCACGGTGGCGAGGAACGTGCCGACGATGGGGAAGACCCGGTAGCGCCCCATGCGGCTTATCAGGCGGCCGCTGACGATCGAGCTGACCAGCAGGCCGCCCATCAGCGGCAGCAGCTGCATGCCGGCCGCCGTGGGAGACACGCCCTTGACCACCTGCAGGTACAACGGCATGAAGGTGGTCGAGCCGAACAGCGCCGCGCCGACGAACAGGCCGATGATGCAGCTGAGCAGGAAGGTGCGGTGCCGGAACAGTCCCAGCGGGATGATCGGCTCGCTGGCCACCGATTCCTCGTAGACGAAGCCGATTACGCCGACGATGGCGAACGCCAGGGTGAACCACAGTTCCCCGGACGACCACGGCAGCATCGTGCCGCCCTCGGTGGTGAATAGGATCAGGCAGCTCAGCGCGAGTGTCAGCCACGCGGCTCCCCAGTAGTCGATGGTGTGCTTCACGTGGCGCACATGGGGATGGAACGCCGCGGCGATGACGCCGATGGCGACCAGTCCCAGCGGCAGGTTGACGTAGAAGATCCAGCGCCATGACAGATGGTCGACCATGAAGCCGCCGACCAGCGGGCCGAGAACGGTCGCCAGGCCATACACACCACCGAACAGGCCTTGGTACTTGCCACGGTCGGCCGGCGGGATCACGTCGCCGATCGAGGCCATGACGATCACCAGCAGGCCGCCGCCGCCCAGTCCCTGTAGCGCACGCATGGCGATCAGCTGGGTCATGTCCTGGGCCAGGCCGCACAGAACGGACCCGAGCAGGAAGAGGGCGATCGCGGTCTGCAGCACCACCTTGCGCCCGAACAGATCGCCGAACTTGCCGTACAGCGGCACCACGACGGTGGAACTGAGCAGGTAGGCGGTCACGACCCACGACAACTGGCTGAAACCGCCCAGTTCCGTGACGATCGTCGGCAGCGCGGTGGAGACGATGGTCTGGTCGAGCGCGGCCAGCAGCATCACCAGCATCAGGGCAGGGAACAGCACGCGCAGGGAGGGGCTGGCGGTCGGCGAGGGCGCCGAATCCGGCACGGGGGTAGCGGTCACTAGGGTATCCCGTGAATTTAATTAATGGGTAAGTTAATATAGGTGCGACACGGCGTCCGGTCAATCCGACACGCTGCCGTGGTATTGAAGTCATGGTGTCGAGCGCCTGTCGACCATGTCGGAGCATCCTTGGTTACTTCTGTCCCTCGCCGCGGCCGCCGCCCCGGTCGGCCACCCGTCCAGCCGGATGGCCCCGACCAGCGCCAGCGCCTGGCCGATATCGCACTGGAGCTGATCGCCCGGAAGGGCTACGCCGAGACCACGCTGGCGGGCATCGCCCGGGCCGCGGGCATGACGTCCGCCGCGGTGCACTATTACTTCAAGACACGCGAGCAACTGTTCGACATGTTGTTCGACGAGCGCATCGCGCCGATGCAGAAACGCCTCGAAGGCATCTTCCTGGAGCACGCCGATGATCCGGTGGCCGCCTTTGCGGGCCTGGTGCGCCGCTTCGTCGAGATCGCAGGCGATTCACCGTGGGTGGGGCCGGTCTTCTTTGGCGAGATGCTCAACGACAGCGACCTGTTCAAGCAGCACATGCGCAAACGGCTGGGCGACTCGCGCCAGGTGGCGGTCGTCGGCACCCTTCGCCGGTGGCAGGAGGAAGGGCGTATCGCGAAGGATCTCGACCCCGCGCTGTTGATGGGTACGGTGCTAAGCCTGACCGTGCTGCCGGTGACGGCCAGCCGGAAATGGAAGGGCGATGCTCTGCGGGGCCACATTGATGCAGACGTCATCACGCGCCATGCGCTGGCCCTGCTGATGCATGGCATCCGGGCCCCCAGCGACCACACCGGCTGACGTAAATACGTCCTATCCCCCGGCTTCACGTGGTTGCCATGCGGCCCCGGCGACTCTTGCCGCTCTGGCGCGCACTATCCACTCGGGGATCGGATCATGGCTAATACGACGGGCTCTCACGTCAACACCATCGGCGCATTGGCCGCTGGAAAACTGCTGGCCAAGGCCACTGGTGGAAAATGGGGTCCGGCCATCCTGATCCTTGCCGGCATCATCTTGCTGCGCAAGCGCGCCGCACAACGTGCCGCACAACGACAACGCGCCGACATGGCCCTCGCGAGCCACGCCGACGCGTCGTACTGACCGTAATCAGCCCTGCTGCTTGTTGTCTTCGCCGGTGCCGTCCAACGGGTCGCCGGACGAGTCGGTCTTCGGCTGTTCGGTCGGGCCCCGCTTCTGCGGCGGGGCGTCGTTCTGGCCGGGATGCTGCGGCGGGCGATTTTTCTCATTAGCCATGGTCGTCTCCTCGGTTAAAGATTCACCTTGGCGTGTCGGCGCTGACGATGGTGTGGTCACTTCGTGAGTGCGATGTCGTGACGGCCGATTTGGCCGAGGTGTTCACCACCGTCAGGCTGTAACGATCGGTGAATTACGCTCCCGTGGCGCAGGACATGTGGCAGCGAGCTTGGGAGTAAGCGAACCCCTACATACCAACGCGGACGAGGCCTACGTGACGATCGGGTCGCGTCGCCTCACGACGCGGGGAGATTACCGCTACAGGCCCTGCGGGCATTCGATGATCATACCGGCACGCTGGTTGTCTCGCCTGCACATCTGGCATTGTATGCATTCGCAGGCAGCGTGCAGGTCATTCCTCGCGCACAGAAGTACAGTCGGCCCAGGGAGGGCAAAGAATGATTAATGTTGTATTGGTCGACGACCACGAGCTGGTCAGGACCGGTTTCCGGATGATCCTGCAGCAGCAGGCCGACGTCCGCATTCGGGGGGAGGCCGGTTCGGCGGAAGAAGGCCTGCGTCTTATCCGCTCGCACTCACCGGACATCGCACTGGTCGACGTCCACATGCCGGGCATGAGCGGCGTCGAGCTCACGGAACGTGTAATCCGCGCCAAGTTGCGCACCAATGTCGTGATCCTCACGGTCGTCGACGACGCGCGTTTTCCCAAGCGCCTGCTTGACGCCGGCGCACTGGGTTATCTGACCAAGGCCTGCACGGCCGACGAACTGCTCGCGGCCGTGCGGCAGGTGGCGTCGGGTCGGCGTTACCTCGCCCCCACCGTGGCGCAGCAACTGGCGTTGGCCACGCTGGATGGCTCCGACTCGCCGTTCGATACCTTGTCCACGCGCGAGATGGAGGTCTCGATGATGTTGGTCCGCGGTATGCCGCTCACCTCCATCGGCGAGCGCCTGAACCTCAGTCCCAAGACGGTTTCGACCTATAAGCAGCGCCTCATGGAGAAGCTGCACGTCGAGCATGTCGTCGGCCTTGCGCACCTCATGACCGTGCATGGACTGTTGGATACCCATAACCATCAGGTCGGTACGTGACAATCGGCATTCCTGACCACGATCCACCGATGGACGTAACAAAAAAACGCCGGGCTTAGCCCGGCGTTTTTTATGGTGAGAGGGAGGCTTTCACCTCCCCAGGTGTCACGCGTCGCCGTGCGGCTTTTCGTCGGACGAGGGCTTCTCGGACGACGGCTCCTGACGCGGGCGCGTCAGCAGGTCGCCCTGGGCCGGTGCCGGCGAAGTCGGCTGCGATGGAGCCACCGGTTCGTGGGACACCGGCGAGACGTTGGATGCCTCGGGCGACTTCGGCGTGACCACGGCGGGCGGTGCCGGGGCATCGACCGGCACATGGTCCACGGCTGCCGAGGCCGGGGCGACCGCGGGCGGCACTGGCGTGGGAGCCGGGGCCGGAGCACGCGGGGTCGGGGCAGGTGCCGGAGACTCCACGGGTGCCGGTGCCGGTGCCGGTGCCGGTGCCGGTGCCACAGGCGCCGGGGCTTCCGCGGGAGCGGGTGCCTTGACCGGGGCGGGTGCTTGCACCGGGGCCGGAGCCTGGACCGGAGCCGGAGCCTGGACCGAAACCGGCGCCGGCGCGTGGGCCACGGGCGCGTCGGCCTGGCGAACCGGCTCGGCACGAGGTGCCGTCTCGACCGCAGGCGTCGCCGGAGCCGGAGTCACGGCAGCGGCGGGCCGGGGCTTGCGCTCGGGCTTTCGCTCGGTCCCGACGTCATCCGTGCCGTCTTCGGTCGGCAGCATGCCACGCGCAGGCGCATCGAGCACCGAGGGCTGGCTGGCCGGCGAGGCGGCGGGCTGAATCGTCTCGGTTGCCGTTGCCGGTACGTCGCTTGCTGCCGGGGCACGGGCAGCCTGCGAAGCAGGCGGCGGCGTGTTCAGCGGTGCATCCGATTCGGTCTGCCGACGCTCGGTCGTGCGGACCGGGGCGGAGTCCGCCGGGGTGGCGCTATCGACCGGGTGTGCCGGTGCCGGTGCCGGGGCCGTGGGCTGGCCCGGAATCGGCGGCAGCTTGGGCAGCGAGCTCAGGGTGAGCGCCGACGGCACGTTTTCGTCGTCCGAGGCGTCGCCCTGTACGGCGGCCGGTGCCGGGATCGAAGCGGCCGGGGCGGGACGGGTGGCTTCGTGGCGCGGGGCTTCCACGGCGAAAGCGTTCTCGGCCGCGGCAGCGGTGTCGAGCATGGGCGGCACGCTGGCGCTGGAACGGCCCGTGCCGACCGGTGCTTCATCCTCACCCTCAACCTCGTCGTCGTCGACATCGTCGGCACCGTTGGCACCATCGCCCGAGCCGACGGCACCGCCGTCTTCCTGGCGACGACGACGACGGCCACCGCGACGACCGCGACGGCGGCGCTGGCCACCCTCGGTATCCTTGCCGCCATCGGTGGAAGGCGCTTCGCTGTCGACCTCGCCCGTGGCGACGGCATCGACGCCCAGTGCGTCGGCGTCGAGGATCAGCTTCTCGTCGTCGTTGACCACCGGCGCGGTGACCGGCTTCTCGGCCGGGTTGCGCGGGGCGGCGGCAGCGACGTCCGGCGCGATGTTGACGTTGGCGCCCTTCTCGATGCGCTCACTCTGCGGCTGACGCTCGCCGCGCGGCTGACGCTCACGACGGCCGGTGGTCTCACCCGTGGGCGAGGTCTCGGCACGGCCACCCTGGCGACCCTGCTGTGCGGGATCCTTCTGGCGCGGTGCCTTTTCGTCACCCTGGCGCGGCGCGGCGTCGTTACGACCCTGTGCCGGCTTGTTGCCGTTACGCGGCTGCTGCGTCTTGCCCTGTGCCGGCAGGCCGTCACGGTCCTTGCGCGGACCCTGCGCCTGGCGCGGTTCGCCACCGCGACCACGGCCTTCGTTGCCGCGACGGTCGTCACGGTCGCGGCGGTTGCCACGCTCGTTGCGATCACCGCGTTCGTTGCGGTCGTTTCGCTCATTGCGGCCGCCGGAGCGCGCCTCGTCACGGCGGGACGCCGGGCCGGGCTGCGCCGTGGGCGCGGGCTGTGTACCGGCGTTGCCGCCGAACAGGCTGCCGAACAGGCGCGAGAAGAAGCCACCCGCGGGGGCGGCAGGCGCGACCGGTGCGGCAGCGCGGGGCACCGGCGCCGCAACGGCGACGGCCACCGGCTCGGCGATTTCCTCGCGAACCGGGGCGGGCGACGACGGTACGACGCCCGTGACCAGCGGCTGCTCGCCGCTGCCCAGCGCCTGGCCCATCTTGGGCAGGGCCTGGGCCACCACCGGGGTGGTGCGCTCGTAGCTGGGCTTGCTGTGCTCGCCCATGTCGACTTCGCGGATGCGGGTGATCTCGAGATGCGGTGTTTCCAGCTTCTCGTCGGCGACCACCACCACGTGCACGTTGTGGCGCAGCTCGATTTCGACGACGCTGGCGCGCTTCTCGTTGAGCATGAAGTTGGCCACCGAGGACGGTGCCTGCACCAGGACCTGCCCGGTGTTTTCCTTCATGGCGTGTTCTTCGATCAGGCGCAGGGTGGACAGCGCCAGCGATTCCACGCTGCGGATGTGGCCGTGGCCCTCGCAGCGCGGGCAGACGATCTGCGTGGCTTCGCCCAGGCTGGGGCGCAGGCGCTGGCGGGACATCTCCAGCAGGCCGAAGCGCGAGATGCGACCGATCTGGACGCGGGCGCGGTCTGCCTTGAGGGCGTCCTTCAGGCGCTCTTCCACCTCGCGCTGGTGGCGCGGGCTGTCCATGTCGATGAAGTCGATGACGATCAGGCCGCCGGCGTCGCGGATGCGCAGCTGGCGGGCGATCTCGGTCGCGGCCTCGAGGTTGGTATTGAACGCCGTCTCTTCGATATCGCTGCCCTTGGTGGCCTTCGACGAGTTGATGTCGATGGCGGTCAGGGCTTCGGTCTGGTCGATGACGATGGAGCCGCCCGAGGGCAGGCGCACGTTTCGCTCGAAGATGCTGTCGATCTGGCTTTCGATCTGGTACCGCGAGAACAGCGGGGTCGGATCCTGGTAGAGCTTGAGCTTGCGCAGGTTGTTCGGCATCACCTGCTGGACGAAGTCGCGGGCGTCGTTGTACAGCGACTCCTCGTCGATCAGGATTTCGCCGATATCGTTGCGCAGGTAATCGCGCAGGGCGCGGATGAACAGCTTGGATTCCTGGTAGATCAGGAACGGGGCTTTCTGCGACTGCGACGCGCCGGAGATCAACTTCCACAGCTGGAGCAGGTAGTCCAGGTCCCACTGGAGTTCCTCGGCGTCGCGGCCCATGCCGGCGGTGCGCACGATGAGGCCCATGTCGTCGGGCACCTGCAGGTGCTCCATGGCCTCCTTGAGGGCCTGGCGGTCTTCACCCTCGATGCGGCGCGAGACGCCGCCGGCACGGGGGTTGTTGGGCATCAGTACCATGTAGCGACCGGCGAGGCTGATGAAGGTGGTCAGGGCGGCGCCCTTGTTGCCACGTTCTTCCTTCTCGACCTGGACGATGATCTCCTGGCCTTCCTTGAGGAGATCGCGGATGTTCGACTTGCCTTCCGCGTTGGGATTGAAATATTCGCGGGAGATTTCCTTCAGGGGAAGGAACCCGTGGCGCTCGGCGCCGTAGTCGACGAAGCAAGCTTCGAGCGAGGGCTCGACGCGAGTGATGCGGCCTTTGTAGATATTGGCCTTTTTCTGCTCGCGGGACGGGATTTCGATATCGAGATCGTAGAGGTTCTGACCATCGACGATGGCCACACGCAACTCTTCGCGCTGAGTCGCGTTGATAAGCATACGCTTCATTTGTAATTTCCTCGGCCTTGCCGCGCGGCCGCGGGCCGCGGTGGCGCCCATGTGGCGGCCTGCCGGGGATCGCGCCGCAGCGGTGAGGCTTCAAGCGGCATGGGATCCGGGACCGATGCCTGGACCCGGCGTGATTCGTGATAAGCGCCTTGCAACCGGTCCGCGTCCCTACGGATTAGCCGGACAACCGCAACCCGAACCGTTACGATGTGGGGTGTCTTCGCGTTCCGTCTCCCTGGACGGACCCGCGCGACACTCGCCTTACGTGACGGTACAGGCACCCCGCGAGAGATAAGTCTTCAGCGGAGCCTGGCGCTGGCCGAGTATCCTATCAATTTCGAGTTTTATCAATGCAGACGGCAACTTCCCTCGACGGCGGCCAAGGTGTGCGCATCGTCGAAATCGGACCCGAGCGGGATGGTCAGCGCGTGGACAACGCCCTGCTCACCCTCCTGAAGGGGGTGCCGCGCAGTCTCGTCTATCGCATCCTCCGAACCGGTCAGGTCCGCATCAATGGCAAGCGCGCCAAGCCGGAAACGCGCCTGGCCGCTGGCGACATGCTGCGTATTCCGCCTGTGCGCGTCGCGGAGCGCGATGAGACGGTGGCTCCCTCCGGCATGGTGAGGGCCGTGGCCGACTCGGTCATTTTCGAGGACAAGCACTTCCTCGTGATCGACAAGCCCGTGGGCATCGCCGCTCATGGCGGCAGCGGGGTCAGCCACGGGGCGATCGAACTGCTGCGCGCGGCGCGCCCCACGGAGCACCTGGAACTGGTTCACCGGCTGGACCGGGACACCAGCGGCGTGCTGGTGCTGGCGCGTTCCCGCCCGGGCCTGACCGGCCTGCAGGCGCTGATCCGCGAGAACGAGGTGACTAAGCAATACCTCTGCCTGATGACCGGCACGCCGCGCAAGGCCAAGTTCGACGTCAACGCGCCGCTGCTGAAGTCGGTCATGCACGGCGGCGAGCGCCTGGTGCGGGTGGACGACGGCGGCAAGCCGTCGCTCACCTTCTTCCAGGAGATGGAGCAGTACCCCGGCTCGCGCCTCATGCAGGCCACGCTGGGCACGGGGCGCACCCACCAGATCCGCGTGCACGCCCAGTATGTCGGGCATCCGCTGGCGGGCGATCCCAAGTACGGCGACGAGGAAGCCAACAAGCGGCTGCGGGCCAAGGGGTTGAAACGGATGTTCCTGCACGCCGCGCGCATGAGTTTCGATCTTGGCGGCAAGAACTACGATTTTTCTTCGCCGTTGCCCGACGATCTGAAGGTTTTCCTGAACAACCTTCGCGGCTGATCCCGCGCCCATGGTTGCGGCGGCCGTGCCTAGCCCAGGTAGCGGGCGCTGACTTCCAGCGATCGCAACGCGCCGCCGCTGACGCAGGCCTGCAGGACCACCGCGCTCAGTGCATGCGCCACCGCCACTGGCACCAGCGCGCGGTGGCGCAGGTACCACCAGGCCCAGCCCAGTTCGCCGACGAAGCACAGCTGCATCAGCAGGCCGTTAGGCGTGTGCAGCAGGGCGAAGACGGTGGCTGTCCCCAGGATGGCGAGCGGGCGGGGCCACGAGCGGTCGAGCAGGCCGGCCACCACGGCCAGGATCAGCCACTGCTGGAACGTGGCCCAGGCCAGGTAGACCAGCACGCGTCCGATCGGGGGCCACGCGGGCGCATGACCGGCGATGGCGGCCACGACGAGCGCCGCGGGCAGGGCGACCGCGGGCACCCAGCCGACACGCCAGCCGGCCAGCCAGCCCCACGAGGGCAGCCGGCGTTGCGCTGCGAGCAGGCCCGCGTAGGCCACGCCGAGGACGAACAGCGCCACCTCGCTCGGGGCCGGGTGAAACGACAGCCCCAGGCCGGCGATGAATGCGACGGGTCCGAGCACGGCGAGCGCGGCATCGGTCGGCCCGGCGCTGCCACGGCGCAGACGGTGGCGGGCGATCAGCAGAAGCAGGTAAAGCGAAGGGAGCAGCCAAGCCTTCCAGCCCGACGCGGTGCCGTCGGTGCCGGGGGCATCCGCCGCTCGGGGTGGGATGTCGCCGTCGCCGAAGATCACCAAGGCATCGCGGGCACGTGCCTTGTCGCGCCAGCCAATCATGGCTTCGGCGGTGAGGCCGGTCGGCAGGACGGTCGCGGCAAGGGCAAGCGACGCTGGCGCGTCGATCGATGTCAGGCGGGCGTCGCGAAGGGTGAGCGTCTCACCGACGGGCAATTGTACGCGTAGGCGCAGCATCGCCACGCGGTGGGGTGCCGGCACGGCCGCGCCTCGCTCGTCGGCCCATGCCAGCTGGTCCAGCCCTACGGCGTTCTTCGCCAGCGGACCCGGACCCAGGGTGCCCAGTTCGGCGCGCAGGCCCGGGCTGTCCAGCGTCTGGCGAACCGTCAGGCCATATCGGCCCGGGGCACTAGCCTCCGCATCCAGATGGAATGCTGCGGTTCGTGCAAGGTCCGCATCCCGACGCAGCGGCAGGCCGATCTCGAAACCGGTGGGGGCCCGGGCCTGCACCACCAGTCCCTGGGGTGACGACGACAGCTTGCCTGCGCCGAAGGCACGTCCCGCCACGACATCCCCGGCATCGCGGAAACACCATGCCCAGGGGGACTCGCCGCGGGCAAAAGCGGCGCGGTCGACGGCGCTGTCGCGCTCGATGGCCGTGTGGACCACCGAGGCGGCAAAGCGCGGCAAGACAAGAAAAAGCAGGGCAACCGCCATGACGATGGCCGCGACCACCGTCGCCATCGGGGCCCAACCGGCGGCGCGTGGCGGCACGTCAGCGATCGAGCAGCGCCTCGACCCGCGCCGCACAGATCACGTCGTTGAGCGAGAGGCCGCCCACGTCGTGGGTGGACCACAGCACCTGGCAGTGGCCGTAGCCGGCTTCGAGATCGGGGTGGTGGTCTTCCTGGTTGGCCATGAAGCCGACGGCGTTGATGAAGCCCAGGGTGTGGCGGAAATCCGGGAAGGTGAAGTCCTTGACGATGGCCTTGCCGTCGGCGGTGACCGTCCAGCCGGGTAGGGTGGCCAGGTGCCCGTCGAGGGTGGCCCGATCGAGCGCGTTCTCCGCGCCCTTGCGCGGCTGGCAGTGCTGGGAGGCGAGTGGGGAAAGCGACATGGGGAAGGTCCGTCCGGGGGGAAAGCGCGAAGCGTCGGCGCTCCGGCTGGAATTGTCAAAAGGCGGCGCCCCGCGCGAAACAGTACTAGAATGGTGCTGTATTCCGGCGTCCCCACGCCGGTACCGGATTCGGAGTGGTCATGATCGATATTTCGGAGCGCGCCCAGGCGCATTTCCAGCGGTTGCTTGCCCAGCAGGGCGGCGACGGCCTCGGTATCCGCCTGCGCGTGGTCAAGGCGGGCACGCCTGCCGCACAGTGCGAATTGGAGTTCTGCGACGCGACGGAACTTACCGGCGACGAATGGACCGTCGAGTGCACCGGCTTCAACCTCTATGTCGACAGCGAGAGCATGCGCTGGCTCGACCCGGCCAACATCGACTACGAAACCCACGCCACCGGCAGCCAGCTCAATATCCGCGCACCGCGGATCAAGGGCGATGCACCGGGTGAAGGTGCGGGCATCGTGGAGCGGGTGACGTTCGTGCTGGAGTCGGAGGTCGCGCCGCAGATCGCCTCGCACGGCGGCCGCATCTCGCTGGTCGAGGTTACCGCCGAGGGCGTGGTGGTGCTGCGCTTCGGCGGCGGCTGCCACGGCTGCGGCATGGTCGATGTCACGCTGAAGAACGGTGTGGAGAAGACCCTACGCGAGCGCGTGCCGGAGATTACCGAGGTGCGCGACGTCACCGACCACGAGACCGGCGACACGCCGTACTTCGCCAAGGCGTAAGTACGGCCCGGCGGATCAGTCGCCCTGGATGTGGTGTTCCAGGCCCTGCAGCTTCGTCGGCATCGTGGCGAAGTACGCCGACACGTCGTCGATGTCCTGGTCGGACAGCGTTGCGGCGAAGCCCTTCATGATGGCGTTGTTGCGGCGCCCATCCTTGTACTCGTGCAGCGCCTGCGCAAGGTAATCGGCGTACTGGCCGGCCAGGCGCGGGTACTGCGGATCGACGGAGTTGCCGTCCTGGCCGTGGCAGGCTACGCAGGTGGCGATCTTGGTCTTGCCGCGGGCCGGGTCGCCGGCGGCGAAGCTCGAGGTGGCGGTCAGCGCGAAGAGCGCGCCGATGGCAATCAGGGAAAACCCACGGATCATCATTCGTCCTCGGCGGCTTACTTGGCGAGACTGGAAAGGTAGGCGGCGATGTCGTCGATGTCCTGATCGGACATGCTCTGCGCCTGGGCGCCCATCGTTGGGTGAGTGCGCTCGCCGCTCTTGTAGGCCTTCAGGGCGTTGACGAGGTATTGCTCATTCTGGCCGCCGATATGCGGCACGTGGTACTCGGGATACGCATTGGCATAACCCGGTACGCCGTGGCAGCCATTGCAGGTATAGACCAGCGTCCGCCCCCTGGCCTTGTCTCCTTCGGCATGCGCGGCGGATGCGGCGCACAGAGCTACAGCGATCAGGCCAATCAGATGCAGACGCTTCATTAAGAGTTCCCTGGGTGCCGGTCGGGGCCGGGGTTGAACAGCCGTCGAAGTATAGAGGGCTGTCGCAAGGTGGAACAACTCGGGCGTAAGTGCAGGTCAGAAAAGACTTTTGAGGATGTGGAAGCCAGCGATGTACTCGCCGGCGATGGTGCCGACGCAGACCAGGAAGAAGTTCAGCAGGGTGCGGGCCACGCGATTCTTCCACCAGCCGGTCCAGTGGGTGATGTCGTCGCGCAGGTGCTCGAAGTCGATCACGCGGGGTTTGCGCACCCATGCCTCGGCCATGGCGCTGAACGCACCGGAAGGAATGCCCGGGCGGAACGGTTTCAGCGGGCCGGCCACGAACGCGGCGACGATGGACAGCGGATGGCCGCCGGCGATCAGCGCGCCCAGGGCGGATAACCCGCCCGTGAGCAGCACCCAGCTCTTCACCGCGTCGGCGCCCAGGCTGGGGCTGCGGTAGAACGCGAAGCCGATGGCGGCGAAGATCGCCAGCACCAGGCCGACGGCGAACACCTTGGGCCACGGCGAGGCCGGCGGGGTGACGGCCAGATCGTCGGCGGTGGCGCGCGCGTCGCCGTGCTGCTCTGCGAGTTGGTGGCTCATGCCCTTGAGGTGACCCGCGCCGATGACCACCAGCACGGTGCGCGCGGGTGCGGCGGTATCCATGCGCTGGCCGTTTTCGCGCAGGCGCGCGGCCATGAATTCGTCGCGTTCTGCGATCAGCGCGCGGTACAGCGGCGCGGAGTCCTTCGCGAAATCGCTGAACGCGCTTTCCAGCAGGTCGGACTGCTTGAGTTTCTCGATGTCCGCCTCGGCGATTTCCTCGCGCTCGAACACGCTGCCCAGCATGCCGGCCATCAGGCCGAAGCGCTGGAAGAAACCGACGCTGCGCCAGGCGCGCTTGAGGGTGGTACCCACTTCGCGATCGACCAGCCACACCGGGATGCCGCGTGCGTCGGCGCCATCCATCGCGGCCTTCATTTCCGCGCCGGGCTCGATGCCGTACTGCGCGGCCAGGCGTTTCTGGAAGCCGCCGAGCACCAGGCTTGCGGCGACCATGCCGGCCTTGCCCTGGCGGATCACCTGGAAGAGATCCATCTGCTTGAAGGCTTCCGGGTCGCGGATGCCGTGCGCGCGACTGGCGCAGAGCTCCACGGCCACCGCGTCGAAGTGTTCGCTTTCCAGCAGCGCATCCACCGCCTGCACGCTGGCGCGTGACACGTGCGCCGTGCCGAGGATGACGTAGTCGACGCCGTCGCGCGTCATGCGCTCGATGGGCTGGCCGTCCAGTGCGGGGTGCGGTGTGACGTCGTGCTCGGCGGGAATCATGCGCTCGGTTGTCCTGGGCTGGGCTTAGTCGCGGAAGCGCTTGGTGAGGTCGCCGTAGGCATCGATGCGGCGATCGCGCAGGAACGGCCAGATGCGACGCACGTGCTCGCTGCGCTGCATGTCGACATCCACGATCAGCAGTTCGCGACCCTCGGTGCCGGCCTGGGCGAGGAATTCGCCCTGCGGCCCGGCTACGAAACTGGAACCCCAGAACTGGATGCCGTTGCCGACAGCGGTGGGGTCGGCCTCGTAGCCGGTGCGGTTGCAGGCGAGCAAGGGCAGGCCGTTGGCCACGGCATGGCCGCGCTGCACGGTGATCCACGCCTCGCGCTGGCGTGCCTTCTCTTCGTCGGTGTCTTTCGGATCCCAGCCGATGGCGGTGGGGTAGAACAGAATGTCCGCACCGGCCAGCGCCATCATGCGCGCGGCTTCGGGGTACCACTGGTCCCAGCAGACCAGCACGCCGAGCTTGCCGACCGAGGTGGGGATGGGATCGAAACCCAGGTCGCCCGGCGTGAAGTAGAACTTCTCGTAGAACGCCGGGTCGTCGGGGATGTGCATCTTGCGGTACTTGCCGGCGATGGCGCGAGAGCGATCGAAGACCACAGCCGTGTTGTGGTACAGGCCGGTGGCGCGTTTCTCGAACAGCGAGGCGACGACGACGAGTTTCAGTTCCTCGGCCAGCCGGCCCAGGCGCTCGGTGCTCGGCCCGGGGATGGTCTCGGCGAGGTCGAACAGGTCGACGTTCTCGTGCTGGCAGAAGTACGGGCCGTTGTGCAGTTCCTGCAGCAGCACCAGCTCGACGCCGGCCGCGGCGGCATCGCGCAGGCCTTGCTCGATCGCGTCGAGGTTGGCGTCGCGGCTGCCGCGATCGGTTTCCTGGAGCAGGGCGACCTTGAGGGTGGTGCGGGACATGAGGGGTTCCTTCAGGCGGCGACGGCGGCGGGAAGCTGCATGGTGATGCAATGCAGGCTGCCGTTCTGCCAGATCAACGGACGGCATGGCACCTGCACCACCTCGCGGCCGGGGTGGGCGAGCCCGATGATGCGTGCGGCTTCGTCATCACGGGCGTCGCCATACGACGGCACCAGCACGGCGCCGTTGACGATCAGGTAGTTGGCGTAGGACGCCGCGAGTCGACGGCCTTCGTCGAGGATCGGCTGCGCCCACGGCAGCGGGTGCAACGGATACGGCGTGCCTTCCGGTGTCCGCAGCGCGGCCAGTTCATCGGCCATCGTGCCCAGTTCCACGAAGTGCGGATCGGTGCTGTCGTCGCATGCCTGGTACACGATGCCGCCGTCCTCGGAGAAGCGCGCCAACGTATCGATATGGGCGTCGGTGTCGTCGCCTTCAAGGTAACCGTGGTCCAGCCACAGCACGCGGTCGGCGTGCAGGGTGGTGGCCAGGGTGTCGGTCATCGTCTCGCGGGATAGCGTGGGGTGGCGCTGGGCGAGGCACTTCCACGTGGTGAGCACGGTGCCACGGCCGTCGCTCTCGATGCCGCCGCCTTCCAGGGCCCAGTCGATGCGCCGGTGCGGCAGCCCCGACAACACGCCGCGCTCGAGCAGGCCGGCGATCAGCGCGTCGTCCTGGTCGGCGCCGAATTTGCCGCCCCAACCGGTGAACCGGTAGTCGTTCAGCAGCACGCCATCCGGACCGGTCAGGGTGATCGGGCCCGAATCGCGCAGCCAGGTGTCGTCGTAGGGCAGTTCGATGAAGTGCAGGCGGGCCATGTCGGCACCGGCGTGCTCGACGGCCTGGCGCGCACGCTCACGCAGCGCGGCATCGGCCACGATCACATGCAGCGGTTCGAAGCGGGTGACGGCCGCGGCCAGCGCGACATAGGTGGTCTCGACGTCGGCCAGGCGATCGGCCCAGTCGGTGTCCGCGTGGGGCCAGGCGATCAGGACGCCGGCCTGCGGCTCCCATTCGGCGGGCAGGCGATACGAGCTACGGTCGGTCATGGCGGGCAACGGCGGCAAGGGGTGAGCCCGCTAGTGTAAAGCCTCCACCCCGCCCACCACACACCCGCGCCGTTTGCCGCACCACCCGGTGCCGCACACCCGGTGTAGGAGCGCACGATGTGCGCGATCCCGTACCCTCAACCGACCTTCAAGACCTTCACCGCGAACCCTGCGGATTCACGTTGTTCCCCGCCGGCGTATTCAACACGGCATGCACCACATGGCTGCGCTCGAAATACACGATGTAGCCCGGATACATCCACCGGTTGATCACCGGCTGCTTCGCGCTGCCGCCGCCGCGGGCGTCCAGTTTCGAGGTGGGCGTACCGAACTGGCGCTCCACCTGGGCCATGCTCATGCCCTTGCGGGGCAGGTTCATCGCCTGCTCCTGCTGCACGCGGTTGACCAGCAGGCTGTCGCCGGCGTGAGCGACCGGGGCCAGGGCGGCGAACGCAACGGCCAGGGCGGTCGCGAGGAAAACAGGCTTGAAGGTGTTCATGATGGCTCCGGCGCGCTCCCCATGCGGCGCAAGACGCCGTTTTAACAGATCGCCTCCACACACGCCATGGGGCGGCTATCATGGGCGGTCGCCAGCCGCCAGTTTGCCCAATTCATGATCTCGTTCCGCAATCTTGCCCTTCGCCGGGGCAGCCGCACCCTGCTGTCGCAGATGGACCTCACCATTCAGAGCGGGTGGAGCCTCGGCGTCATCGGCCGTAACGGCTGTGGCAAGTCCACCCTGTTCGCCGCCCTCAAGGGCGAGCTCGAGCCGGAAGTGGGCGACCTGGACATGCCGTCCAAGGTCCGCCTGGCCTCGGTCGCGCAGGAAACCCCCGCGCTGCCGGACCCCGCCATCGACTACGTGCTGGGCGGCGATGTGGAGGTGGCGGCCGTCCTGAAGGCCGAGGCGGAAGCCTACGAGCGGGAAGACTACGAAGCCGTCGCGGTAGCCAACCAGCGCATCGAGGAACTGAACGGCTACGACGCCCGCGCGCGTGCCGGCCGGCTGATGCACGGTCTGGGCTTCAGCCCGGACACCCACGAGCGCGCGGTGGCGTCGTTCTCCGGCGGCTGGCGCGTGCGTCTGAACCTGGCCCGCGCGCTGATGGCGCCGTCCGACCTGCTGCTGCTGGACGAACCGACCAACCATCTGGACCTGGACGCCGTGCTGTGGCTGGAGGAATGGCTGCGCCGCTACCCCGGCACGCTGCTGATCATCTCGCACGATCGCGAATTCCTCGACGGCGTGATCTCGCACACGATGCACCTGCACGACGGCACGGCCAAGCTCTACACCGGCAACTACACCGCCTTCGAGCGGCAGCGCGCGGAGCACCTGCGCCAGCAGCAGATCGCCCATGTGCGCGAGCAGGCCGAGCGGGCCCATCTGCAATCCTTCATCGACCGCTTCAAGGCCAAGGCGAGCAAGGCCAAGCAGGCGCAGTCGCGCATGAAGCGCCTGGAAAAACTGGCCGGCACGGAAGCCGTGCGCGCCGAGCGCTCCTTCAGTTTCTCGTTCCCCACGCCGGACCGCCTGCCCACGTCGATGTTGCAGCTGGACCACATCGACGCCGGTTACGGCGAGCACGTGGTGCTGCGCGACGTGGCCTTCGGCCTGGAGGCCGGCGATCGCATCGGCCTGCTCGGTCCGAACGGCGCGGGTAAGTCCACCATGGTGAAGTCGCTGGTGGGTGAGCTCGAGCCGCTCACGGGCGAGCGCTCGTTCCACAAGGACATGAAGATCGGCTACTTCGCCCAGCACACGGTGGAAAGCCTGCACGAAGGTTGGAGCGCGTACGACCACCTGCAGGAGAAGGCGCCCACCGCCGGCCAGCAGGCCTTGCGCGACTACCTGGGTACCTGGAATTTCCCGGCCGATCGCGTGTTCGAGCCGGTGGACAAGTTCTCCGGCGGCGAGCGCGCACGCCTGGCGCTGGCCCTGATCGCCTGGGACAAGCCGAACCTGCTGCTGCTTGACGAACCGACCAACCATCTCGACCTGGACATGCGCGAAGCGCTTGCCGATGCGCTGGCCGAGTTCGACGGCGCACTGGTGCTGGTCTCGCACGATCGTCACCTGCTGGGTATGGTCTGCGACGAGTTCTGGCGTGTCGCCGACGGCAACGTCGACGCCTTCGACGGTGACCTGGATGATTACGCGAAATGGCTGCGCTCGCGCGCCACCACGCGCAAGACCGCCGCCGTCGCCTCGGCCGCGGCGGAAGCGCCCATCCAGGCCTCCGCGAAGGAGAAACGCAAGCTCAGCGCCGAGGAACGCGAGAAGGAAAAACCGCTGCGCGCGCGGGTGAAGAAGATCGAGACGCAGATCGCCACGCTCGACAAGGAACTGGCCACGCTGGAAGGCAAGCTGGCTGATCCGAAGGTCTACGACGGCGCGACGGTAGAGCTGATGAATCTCAGCCAGCGCCAGTCGACCTTGCGCGGCGAGAAGGAGGCCCTGGAGCTGGAATGGCTGGGCATCCTCGAGCAGATCGGGGACTGAGGCGTGGGTGTCGTCCTCAACGTGTTGTTGCCGGGGCGCGACAAGCTCGCCACCGTGGTCCCATTCGCCACCTGGCTGGCGCGTGGCAGCACGTTGCCGGCCGCCGCGCCGGGTTACCTGGCGGCGATGGCCGAGTACTTCCGCTGGCCCGGCGGGCGGCTGCCCGCCGCCGCACTGATCCGTCAGTCGGTGGCCGGCGATGCAGGCACGGCGCAATGGCTGTCCGCCGATCCGGCCTGGGTGCAGCCCGAGCTCAGCGGCGCGCGCCTTTTGGCATGCGGCAACCTGGGGCTGACGGTCGAGGAGTCGGCCGCCCTGGTGGCCGCGCTGACCGAAACGTTCGAGGCGGAAGGCATGCGCCTGCAGATGGGCGATGCGCAGCACTGGCAGCTGCGCCTGCCCGCTGACGTGGACGTGCCGTCCTTCCCCGAGCCGGAAGACGCGCTGGGTGCCGACCTCTTCGAGCAGTTGCCCAAGGGCGACGCCGGACGGCGCTGGCGTGCCCTGATCAACGAGGCGCAGGTGGTGTTGCACAACCATCCGGTGAACCACGCGCGCGCCTCGCGCGGCCTGCCGCCGGTCAACAGCGTGTGGCTGTGGGGACCGGGTGTGCTGCCCGACTGGATCGAGTGCGGCTTGTCGCGTATCCACAGCGACGACCTGCTGGCCTGGTCGCTGGGCCACAAGGCCGATGTCGATGTGCAGGCGCGCAGCGCGTTCGTCGGCAGCGATGCCTCGCCGTATACCTTGCTCGACCTGCAGGACGTGCAGGCGGACGATTTCGCACGGTCGTGGTGGCCCGCCATCCAGGCGCGGCTGGAAGACGGCGCGGAGCTTCGTCTCGCTTTCGCCGACGGCACGCGCACGGTGCTGCGCAAGCATCACCGGCTGCGGTTCTGGCGCAAGCCATGACGCGCCGCGTGTGGCGCCGACGCGAGGCGGAGGCCCCGCCGAGCGGCTGGCCCGGGCACGTCCATCCGGTCATCCAGCGCATCTATGCCGCGCGTGGCGTGTGCACGCCCGATGGCGTGGAACATCGCCTGGCGCGGCTGCTGTCGCCGACGCTGCTGGGCGGCATGGATCGTGCCGTGGCGGTGCTGATGGATGCCATCGCGAACGACCTGCACATCGTGGTGGCCGGCGATTACGACTGTGACGGCGCCACGGGCACGGCAGTGGCCGTGCGCGGCCTGCGTCTGCTGGGTGCGCGGCACGTGGCGCATGTGGTGCCCAACCGTTTCGTGCATGGCTATGGGCTCAGTGAAGCGCTGGTGGCATCGCTGCAACCGTCACCGGACCTGATCGTCACCGTCGACAACGGCATCGCCAGCGTGGCCGGCGTCGCCGCGGCGCGGGCACGCGGCATCGGCGTGCTGATCACCGATCATCACCTGCCGGGCGACACGCTGCCCGAGGCCGATGCCATCGTGAACCCCAACCTCGCCGACGACGGTTTTCCCAGCAAGGCGCTGGCGGGCGTCGGCGTGATGTTCTACCTGTTGCTGTCGCTGCGCGCCGCGATGCGCGATGCCGGCCGGTTCACGCAGGGCGAGCCCGACATGGGCGCGCTGCTCGACCTGGTCGCGCTCGGCACCGTCGCCGATCTGGTGCCGCTGGATTTCAACAACCGCGTGCTGGTCGAGGCCGGCCTGAAACGCATGCGCGCCGGCAAGGCCTGCGCTGGCATCACCGCACTGATCGAGGCCAGTGGCCGCTCGCTGGCCACCATCGCCGCGACCGACCTGGCCTTTGCCATCGGCCCCCGGCTCAACGCGGCGGGGCGGCTCGAAGACATGTCGCTGGGCGTAGCCTGCCTGCTCACCGATGACGTGGGTATCGCACGGCGTTACGCGGAACAACTCTCCGGCATCAACCAGGAACGCCGCGAGATGCAGGCGGGCATGGTCGAGGAAGCCGAGCGAATGGCGGCGCTGGCACGGCACGTGGATGCCGTGGGCGTGGCGTTGTTCGACGAAGGCTGGCATCCGGGCATCGTCGGCCTGATCGCATCGAAGCTGAAAGAGAAACTGCATCGCCCCGTGCTGGCCTTCGCGCCCGCCGGCGACGACACCGACGAGCTGCGCGGTTCCGCACGCTCCATTCCCGGCTTCCACATCCGCGACGCGCTGGCCGAGATCGACGCGAAGCACCCCGGCCTGATCCTGCGCTTCGGCGGTCACGCGATGGCCGCCGGCCTCAGCCTGCAGGCGCGTGACTTCGACCGTTTCGCCGCGGCGTTCGACGCCGCCGCGCGCCGCCACCTCGACGACGACCACCTGCAGGCGCTGGTGCACACCGACGGCGAGCTGGATTACCGCGACCACACGCTGGACCTGGCGAAGCAGCTTCGCCATGCCGGCCCCTGGGGCCAGGCCTTCCCCCCGCCGGTGTTCGAAGCGCGCTTCGAGTGCGCCTCGTGGAAACCCATGGGCAGCCGCCACCTGCGCCTGCAACTGCGGCACACCCAGGGCGGCGCGCCGCTGGAGGCGGTGATGTTCAACTGCTACGAAGGCACGCCTCCGCCTGCACGCATGCGCGTCGCTTACGAGCTATCGGTCAACGACTGGCAGGGCAGGGAAAGCGTGCGGTTGCTGCTGACGCATATGGAAGCCCTTTAAGGGTCGAAGCCGCTTTCCTCGTAGGGTGCGGGGAGGAGGCGTCGGGTGGTCACCCTCTGCGCTCGGGCAGCGGCCGCAAGCGGCCGAACTCGCTCAGAGGATGACCACCCGACACCTCCCTGACCACTGAGGTTGCGGGCTGGGAAAGCAACGCTCGCCGCGTCGCACGGAGCGGCATCCCCAGGGTGGAGCCCCCGAAGTCGCCGCCGCTTTGCTCTCCACCCCCGTTTGCCTCTGTCGTCGCAGAGGTGCTGGGTGGTTACGCTCTGAGCGAGTTCGGCCGCTTGCGGCCGCTGCTCGAGCGCAGAGTGTGACCACCCAGCACCTCGTCGCCGCGCCATGCGAGAACGACGGCTTCGGCTTCGGGAGGTGTACCAGACGTGGTAGAAGAATCAGCACGACATTACCGACAGCCAGCTACTCGGGGAATAACGCCCATGACTAAGATTTTATTCTTAGCAACGGCTTGCATTGGACTCGTCGTGAGCTACGTCATGTTCAAGATGCGCTACGGGTGGTACCTCGCGAATGCGGATGCTCACTTCCTTGATCTTGGCTTTCTGACGGTAGCGTGCGCATTGGTCGTACTTTGGGTGGTCTTTCCCAGCCGTGTAGCCGTAGCTGTGGTGGGTGCTGCGCTCTTTGTTTTCCCTCCGCTGCTCAAGCCCGATACCTTTGTGGGGCTTGATATTCCCTTTGCCGCCCTATCTCTGATCCCCATCTTCCTACTCGTTATCGCTACACACCTTCGGCAGCCGGCGCTTTAGGGCCCGCGGCGGATTCGCGTCCGTGCCCAGCGACTTGCCTGAAAAACCTCAGGCAAACCTGCCGCGCCGTCCACATATCTGAGACGGGGCCCACCTAATCTCGGCCCCATGGCCACGGTGAACTGGATACGGATGGGTGAGCGACAGTACGCGGTCCTGGAGGGGACGACGCGGCCGTTCGCGCGGGTCAGTCCGCAGGACGGGCGCTGGGTGGTGCGCTGGCGCTATGGGCCGCGGCAGGGGCAGGGGGCCGTACTGCGGGGGATGTCCCTGATGCAGCGCATGGTGACGCGCTGGGCCGAGCACAACGAGGCTAAGCTGCGGAAGCTCATTCCGCCACCGGTGCAGGCCTATGCGCCGCCCAGCGCGGTGGAGCGCTATTTCTACGACGCTATCTGGCCCGGCTACGTGCCGGCGTCGCGCCGGCCGCGGCGGGAAGGACGAAAAGGGCGGGAGCGCCATTGAGCCGGGGGCACACCCCCCACACATAGGCTGCATATCGTCTTCCCGCAGGTGGCGCCATGTCTCCCGAGTGTTTCGTCTCCGCCCTCCAGCAGGCCGTGGTCCGTGACAACCTCGCCGTCTACGCCGAACTGTTCCGCACCACGCCGGCCGAGCGCGCGGTGGACCCGCATTGGGTGAACGCGCTGGAACTGTTCAACGGGCTGGACGAGGCCGGCAAGGAGGTCTTCCTCCAGGTGATCTGCCACACGATGATCGATACCACGGCCAATCTGCTCGGTATCGTCGACGGCTGCTGCGCGGTGGCGGGTATCGAGGGCGACGTGACGCTGTGCATCGACGGCCGGCCCATCGGTGGCGAGTTGCAGGAGCTGTTCCTGGAGCTCAACGAGGCGACGGACGACGCCGGCTGACGTTGCGCGCGGTCGCTGGCACACTGGGGCCTGTTCGTTCCAGGTCATGCCATGCGTTCCCGTGCTTCCCGGGCGGTCGCCCTCGCGCTGCTGTCCGCACTGTTCTTCACGCTCACCTATGTCCTCAACCGCGCCGTGGTCAGCGGGGGCGGGCACTGGCAATGGGCGGTGATCCTTCGTTATCTCATCACGCTGCCGCTGCTGGCGGCGGTGCTGCCCTTCAGCGGTGGACTGGGCGCGCTGCCACAGGAACTGCGCGGGCATACGTGCACCTGGCTCACCTGGAGCGGGGTCGGTTTCGTGCTGTTCGGCGTGCCGCTGACCTGGGCGGCCAGCAGCGGGCCGTCGTGGCTGGTGGCCGGCAGCTTCCAGACCACCGTGCTGGCCGGCCCCCTGCTGGCGCCCTTCATCTATCGCGACGAGCGGGCCCGTTGGCAGGTCGGGGCGCTGTCGATCGGGGCGCTGATCGTGCTGGGCGTCATGCTGCTGCAGTTCGGCCATGCGCGGGGTGCGCTGGATGCCTCCGCCTGGCTGGCGGTGGGCGCGGTGGTGTTCGCCGCGTTCGCGTATCCGCTGGGCAACCGGATGATCCTGCTGCACCTGGAGCGCACGGGCACCCGGCTGGGCGCCGTGCAGCGCGTGTTCGGGATGACCCTGGCCAGCGCGCCGGTGTGGCTGGTCTTCGCGGGCGTGGCGTGGTTCACCCTGGGGCCGCCGTCGCTGCGCGAGGTGTTGCTGGCCGGTGGCGTGGCTTTGTCCTCGGGTGTGGTGGCCACCGTGCTGTTCTTCCACGCCACCGAGATGGTGGGACGCCAAGGCACCGCGCTGGCCGGCGTGGAGGCCATGCAAGCCGCCGAACTGCTGTTCGCCACGGGCATCGGCGTGCTCTTCCTGCACGAGTCGCTGCCCGGCCCGCTCGCGGCCTTCGGAGCCGTGGCCATCGTCGTCGGCATCGCCCTGTTCGCATGGGCGAGTGGCCGGGACGGTTCACCCGATCCGGACGGGCCGGACGCCGACCGGGGCGCTTGACGCCATCCAGACACGGGAAGCGTACGCTGCGCCTATCTTCCCGAGGTGCGCCATGAAACCCCTTGCCATCGCTTTCCTGCTTGGTTGCACCTTCGCCGCCTCGGCCGCGCAGACCCCGCCCGGTACCCACGGGCAGCGCGCCCCGGCGGCCGATCCGATGAAACGCTTCGCCTGGCGCGACGAAGCCGCGGGTTACACCTTCGTCGGGCCGCCGCGCTGGACGGACAAGGTCACGGCAGTGGCGCTGGATTCCGCGGCGCTGGCGAAGTCGGGCGCCACCAGCGGCGTGCGCTTCGTGGCCGGCGCGAAGACCCTGCTGGTGCTGCTGTCCTCCGACGACGAACGCGCGCATGCGATGGCAAGTTCGGGCGCGCGGGAATTGTCCCGCCACGATGGCCATGTGCTGTCGCTCAAGACCGAGGCCGGGTCCGGTGCCCTGGCCCTCACCGACGAGGAACTGGCGGCGGCCATCCAGTGGGATGGCGGCGACACCGGCACCGTCACCCGCTGAGCCGATTCATACGCAGGACATATCGAAGAGGACGCATACCGGTATCGATCCGACTCAATTCAGGGTCTAGCCTTGGCGACATGGCGCATTCCCTGGAGGTTTCCGTGGACGGTTCGTCGCCCGCACCGGCCGTCGTGGCCGATCGCCGTATCAGGCACGGCACGCCGGCGTTCCGGCGCACCAACCTGGCCCTGTTCTCGTCGGGGTTCGCTACCTTCGGTCTGCTTTACTGCGTGCAGCCGTTGATGCCCGCGTTCTCGCACGACTTCGGCGTGGACGCGGCCAGCAGCAGCCTGTCGCTTTCGCTGACCACCGGCGTGCTGGCCGTGGGCATGTTGTTCGCCGGTGCCATCTCCGACGTCCTGGGCCGCAAGCCGGTGATGCTGGCCTCGCTGCTGGGCTCGTCGCTGCTGGTGCTGCTCTCCGCCATGGCGCCGCACTGGGGTACGTTCCTGATCATCCGCGCGCTGCTGGGCCTTACCCTGGCGGGGTTGCCTGCGGTGGCCATGACCTATGTGGGCGAGGAGATCCACGGCGATTCACTCGGCTTCGCCATGGGGCTGTATATCGGTGGCAATGCTCTCGGCGGCATGGGCGGGCGCCTGATCGCCGGCTTCGCCGCGGATCATGCCTCGTGGCGCGTGGCCGTGGCGGTCATCGGTGGCCTCGGCCTGATCGCGTCGTACCTGGTGCTGCGCGGCTTGCCTGCGTCGGCGTATTTCGAGAAGCGGCGCGCGCATCCGCGGGCCCTGCTGGCGTCGTTCGGTTCGCTATGGCGGGACAAGGGCCTGCCGTGGCTGTTCGCGGAAGGCTTCCTGCTGATGGGCGCCTTCGTCACGATCTACAACTATGTGTCGTACCGTCTCATCGCCGCGCCGTTCTCGTTGTCGCAGTCGCATGTAGGTGCCATCTTCATGGTCTACGTGATCGGCGTGGGCAGCTCGGCGTGGATGGGTGCGCTTGCCGGCCGGCTGGGTCGCCGTCGCGTGCTGTGGGCGGCGTTCGTCATCATGCTGGCCGGCGTGGCGCTGACGGCCAGCGGGTCGCTGTGGGCCATCGTCGCCGGGATCGCCTTGCTGACCTTCGGTTTCTTCGGCGGGCATTCCATCGCCAGCAGCTGGGTGGGCCGGCGCGCGTCGTTCGCCAAGGCGCATGCGTCGTCGTTCTACCTGTTCGCGTACTACATGGGGTCGAGCATCGCCGGCTCGATCGGCGGGTTGGCCTGGAACCACGGCGGGTGGAACGGCGTGGCGATCTATGCGGCCGTGCTGATCCTTGCCGGCCTGGCTGTCGCGTTGAAGCTGCGCACGCTCACGCCTTTAGCATCAGCGTCGTAAATGCCTTCACCAGCGGCGAGGCATCGTCGCGACGGTGGGCGACGTGCAGCGCGCTGGCGGCATCCGGCGAATCGATGGCGACGTAGGCCACGCCGTCGACACGCACGTGGCGCAGCGAGTCCGGCAGCACGGCGACGCCCAGGCCCGCGGCCACCAGGCCGATCATCGTGGACGACTCGCCGGCTTCCTGGGCGATGCGCGGCACGAAGCCCGCATTGCGACACATCGACAGCAGCTGGTCGTGCACGCCGGTGCCGGCGGCACGACTGAACACCACGAAGCGTTCGTCGGCCAGTTCGTCCATGCGTAGCCGGGCGCGCTTGCGCGTGGCCAGCGGGTGATCGGCGCGCAGCACGGCCACCAGGGGATCGTCGACCAGCTTGTGCGAGACCAGCGTGGCGGGCAGTGCACCGCCACGCAGGAGGCCGACGTGCTGGCTTCCCTCCAGCAGGCACGCCACCTGCTGCAACGTGTTCCGTTCCACCAGCACCAGCCGCACGGCGGGATAAGCGTCGCGGAAGGCGCGGATCGTTCGCGGGAACCGCTCGATCAACGGGGTGGAACGAGTGAAAGCCACATGCAGTTCGCCGATCTCGCCACGCTCGGCGCGGCGCGCCTGGTCGGCGGCATCGTCCACGCGCGTGACGATGTCGCGGGCGGCGTCGAGGTAGACGCGGCCGGCATCGGTCAGTTCGACGCGCCGGTTCGTCCGTCGCAGCAGGCGCAGGCCGAGCAGGCTTTCCAGGTCGCGGATCTGCTGGCTGAGCGGCGGCTGGGACATACCCAGCCGCTCGGCGGCGCGGCTGAAATGCAGCTCGTCGGCCACGGCGATGAAATAACGCAGGTGCCGCAGCTCGATGCCCATGGGTTGCCTAGTCCGGCCGGACGCGGATCAGGCCTTCCTGCGCGGTGGAGGCCACCAGCACGCCGTTGCGGGTGTAGATCATGCCGCGCGCCAGGCCGCGCGCGCCCTGCGATGTGGGGCTGTCGAACGAATACAGCAGCCAGTCGTCGATACGGAACGGGCGATGGAACCACAACGCGTGGTCCAGGCTGGCCATCTGCATGTTGCGGGTGAGGTAGGAGATGCCGTGGGGCAGGGTGGCCGTGCCGATCAGGTGGAAATCCGACGCGTAGGCCAGCAGCGCCTGGTGCAGCCCGAGGGTGTCGTCGATCGGCGCGGTGAGGCGGAACCAGATGTGCTGGTAAGGCGGCCGTTTGGCCGGGCGCAGTTCGTCGCGCGGCCACACGTGGCGGAACTCGAACGGGCCGTCGATGCCGAGCCAGCGCTGGGTCTTCTCCGGCAGCCGGGCCAGCTGCTCGGCGGTCATCGCGGGCATCGGCTCGACGTCCTCGGGTGCAGGCACCTCGGGCATCGACATCTGGTGCTCGTAGCCGGCTTCCGGTTCCTGGAACGAGATGGACCCGTTGAGGATGGGCTGGCCGTGCTGGATGGCGACCACGCGGCGCGACGAGAACGAGCCGCCGTCGCGCGTGCGCTCGACGCTGTAGACGATCGGTGCGTTGATGTCGCCGGCACGCAGGAAATAGGCATGCAGCGAGTGCGCCTCGCGGCGCGGGTCCACCGTGCGCTGCGCGGCGGACAGCGCCTGGCCGAGCACCTGGCCGCCGAAGACGAATTTGGTGCCGATGTCGCGACTCTGGCCGCGGAAGAGGTTGTCTTCGAGGCGCTCGAGTTCGAGCAGTTCGACGAGTTCGCCGACGTGGTTGTCCGTCATGGGGGTCTCTGTTGAGCGGGGTGGCGACATGGCCGGAAAGTATACCGGGCCTCAGCCCGCCAGCCGCGCGAGGCGGGCCGCATCGTAGGCGCGTGCCCAGGGGAATTGCGGGCCCGGATCGCGCTTGCGTGGCACCTCGCGGTGCGGATCGTCGCTGGCGGGAACCATGGCGGTGTCCAGGTCCTCGTGGCCAGCGATATGGCGCAGCGACGGAAAGCGCAGCGTGAGGTCGTCGAGCAGGGCACGCAGGGCGTCGATCTGTTCGGCGGGGTAGGGCTCGGTCATGACCTGCCGGTCCGAGTGGAACCATTCGGGATAACGCCCCGTGTTGACCAGTTCGATGCCGATCGAACGCGGGTTGTAGCCGCGGGTGTGATTGGCAACGCGGTGCGGATCGACGTAGCACTGGATCGTTCCGTCGCGATCGACGTAGTAATGCCCGCTGGCACCCGTGCCGCGGTCCTCGTAGAGCACGCGCTCGCCGTACTCGCGCGCCATGGCCAGGTCGGGCAGCTCGGTGCAGTGGATGACGATCAGGTCCACCGCGTCGGCCTGGCGCTCCGGGAGGCGGTGTTCGTAGGGGAGAGGGTTAGGGCGGATGTCGATCATGGCGCTTTGATAACATAGCCGGTCATTCCGCGTACGGAGTCCGCCATGCGCGGTCACATCATCCTTTCCCACGGTTCCGATTCCGGCCCCGACGCCACCAAGGTCAGCGCGCTGGCGGCCCTGGCGGGCTCACTGGGCTGGACCACGGTCCGCCCCGATTACCGTGAAGACGACGCCCTCGGCCACGCCGGCTGCGTCGAACCGCGGCTGGCGCGGCTGGCCCGGGCCATCGCGAACTCGCCGGCGCCCCCGATCCTGGTCGGCTCCAGCATGGGCGCCTTCGTTTCGGGGCTGGCCTCGCTGCAGGTACCGGTGGCCGGCGTGTTCCTGCTGGCGTTGCCTGCGCGCATCCCCGGCTACGCCCGGGCCTTCGACCTCGCCAGGGGCGTGCCCGCCTTCATGATCCACGGCTATGCGGACGACGTCTGCCCGGTGGATGAGGCCTTCGCCTTCGGGCGCAGCCATGCGATCCCGATGCTGCTGGTCGAGGACGACCACCGGCTGGGCAACGCCATGGCAGGCATCGAAACCACCTTCCGCCGTTTCCTCGAGGGCCTGGCATGAACTTCTTCGCCACCTGCCCGAAGGGCCTGGAATACCTGCTCAAGGACGAACTGATCGCCATCGGCGCAAAGGACGTACGCGAGGCCCTGGCCGGCGTTTCCTTTGCCGGTGACATCGAGACGGCCTACCGCGCCTGCCTGTGGTCGCGCATGGCCAGCCGCGTGCTGCTGCCGCTGGCCGAGTTCGACGCCGCCGACCAGGACGCGCTCTATGCGGGTGTGCAGGACATCGACTGGGCCACCCATCTGGCCGCGCACGGCACGCTGGCCGTGGATGCCAACACGGCACAGAGCAAGCTCACGCACAGCCAGTTCATCGCGCTGAAGACCAAGGACGCCATCGTCGACCAGTTCCGCGCCGCCACCGGCGCGCGCCCGGACATCGATCCGGAAGAACCCGACCTGCGCGTCAACGTGCGCCTGCGCCGCGACCGCGCCACGCTGTCGATCGACCTCTCGGGCCTGCCGTTGCATCGTCGCAACTGGCGCGAGCAGCAAGGCGAGGCGCCGCTGAAGGAAAACCTCGCCGCCGCCATGCTGGTGCGCGCGCAGTGGCCGCGCATCTACGCCGAAGGCGGTGCGCTGGTCGATCCGATGTGCGGCTCGGGTACGCTGCTGATCGAAGGCGCGCTCATGGCCGCCGACGTGGCGCCCGGCCTGCGTCGCGATTACTTCGGCTTCCTCGGCTGGGCCAAGCACGATTACGCGTTGTGGCGCTCCATCTACGACGAGGCCAAGGCGCGGGCGGAAGAAGGCCTGCGTGCCCTGCGCCCGGTGTTCTTCGGCAGCGATTCGGATGCACAGATGGTGCAGACCGCCAAGCGCAACGCGCAGAGCGCAGGCGTGGCGGGTTTCGTCCACCTCGACAAGCGCGACGCGGTGCACGTGGCCCCGCCGCCGGAAACCCCGCTCGGCCTGGTCATCACCAACCCGCCCTACGGCGAGCGCCTGGGCGATCGTGCCGAACTGCCGGCGCTCTATCGCGACTTCGGCCAGGCCCTGAAGGACCGTTTCGCCGGCTGGCGCGCGGCGGTGCTGGCCGGTGACGAGGAACTGGGTCGTGCGCTGCGCCTCAGCCCCGACAAACGCTACGCCCTGTTCAACGGCGCGCTGGAAACCCCGCTGCTGACCTACGCCCTGCGCGCACGCGACGAAGCCCCGCGCGAAGCGAAGCCGCTGTCGCCCGGCGCGGAGATGCTGAAGAACCGCCTGGAGAAGAACGTCCGCCACCTGCGCAAGCGGCTCAACCGCGAGGGCATCACCTGCTGGCGCGCCTACGACCAGGACCTGCCCGAGTACGCCGCCGCCATCGACGTCTACGAAAACTGGCTTCACATCCAGGAATACAAGGCACCGCAGGACGTGCCGGTGGACGTGGCGCGCATCCGCATGCGCGAGATCGGCCGCGTGGCCAGCGAGGTGCTCGGCATTCCCCGCGAGCACATCGCGGTGAAGACGCGCGAGCGCGGCAAGGGGGGCTCGAAGTACGGCCAGTTCGACCAGAAGGGCGAGTTCATCGAGGTGGGCGAGGGCGGGCTGCGCTTCCTCATCAACCCCACCGATTACCTGGACACCGGCCTGTTCCTCGACCATCGCCTGGTCCGCGAGAAGATCCGCGAACTGGCGCCGGGCAAGCACTTCCTCAACCTGTTCGCCTATACGGGCACGGCCAGCGTCTACGCGGCGGCCGGCGATGCGCGCGACACCACCACCGTGGACCTGTCCGGCACCTACCTGGACTGGGCATCGCGCAACCTGGCGTTGAACGGGTTCGAAGGCGCACGCCATCGGCTGGTGCAGGAGGATGCCCTGACCTTCCTCGAGAAGCGCTCGATGCAGTACGGGCTGATCTACGTCGACCCGCCGACCTTCTCCAACTCCAAGAAGGCCGACGACTTCGACGTGCAGCGCGATCACGTGAAGCTGCTGATGCTGTGCCTGGACCGGCTACTGCCGGACGGGGTCATTGTTTTCTCGAACAATTTCCGTCGTTTCCAGCTTGATAAGGCGGCGCTGGAGCCCCATTTTTCCATCGAGGACTGGAGCGGCCCCAGCATCCCGTTCGACTTCTCCCGCCGGCACAACATCCACGGTTGCTGGTTGCTCCGTAAGCCGTTCGTGAATCCGTGGAAAACGTGAATTGAGGGTGTAGAAAACTTCAGATTGGATTCAGTGGCCGAGCGCGAATCTGCAGTCAACACCCGGAGGTAACTGTCATGAAAGGTAAGTTCGTAAAGTCCGCTCTCGTCCTCGCCGCTGCGGGTCTGATGGCGTTCGCACCCGGCGCTTTTGCCCGCGGTGGTTATTACGGCGGCTACCATGGTGGTTACGGCTATGGTTACCACGGTGGTGGCTACTACGGCGGTCGTGGCGGTTACTACGGTCGCGGTCACTACGACCACGCCGGCCGCTGGATCGCTGGCGCCATCGTCGCCGGTGCGGTCGTCGGCCTGGTCGCCAACGCCACGCAGCCGCGTACGGTCGTCTACGACAACGGCCCGGGCTACTACTACGCCCCGCCCACCCGCACGGTCGTTTATGACGACGCGCCGGTCGTTACCCGCCGCGTGACCACCACGACCACCTACGTGGACGATGGTTACGGTGGCACCCGTTATGTGCGTGACGACGGGTATTGATCGGAGTCGTTTTCGGTTGAGTGTTTGATGGAGGAGCCCGGCGTAAGCCGGGCTCTTTTGTTTTGGGGCAGACGTTTCGTGGTGGGTGGCCGAGAGGGCTCGCCTTCGGGCCTCGCGTTGGGCCTCGGAGCACGAGCCGTGGGAACTGGAGCAAGAGCCGGCGGGTAGCCCCTCGAGGCCACGTCTACGGCGACCCGCCAAGGAAAGGCCGCAGGCGTGGCCTCGAGGGGCTACCCGCCGGCTCTTGCTCCACACGACACAAAGCTCACCGCGAAGCCGGAGGCGAGCCTGCCTAGCCACCCGGAGACGGCAGCTGCGCCCCCGAGCCGCGTCGCTTGGCGCTCTTCTTCATCGACTCGAATGTCGCCTTGTCGATGGTCTGCACGGACTGGACCTGGCATGGCGGCTCGTTGCGGCGGAGGATTTTCTCATCGATGCCGCCGCAGATACGCATCTCGCCCATGGCCTTGTCGCTGTTGGACGACTTGAAGCGGATGCCGCCGCCCAGGTCCATCCGCGGGCAGTCCGCGCTGGTCTTCACGACGAAATGGTTCGGTCCGTTGCGCACCGCCACCGTTCGCGTATCGACCACGGCCCATTCGTTGATGCGGTCGGTGCGCAGGCAGTCGTTGAAGGGTAGTTCGTTGCGGGCCTGGGGGGAGGGGCCGGGACGGGGCATGTTGTCCTGCGCGTGCGCGATGGACGCGCCGGCGAGCAGGAGGGCGGCGCTGAACAGGATTCGGGCAGTCATGACGGGGTCCTCCGGGAGGAATAGAGATGTTAAGCCGGGATCGGCCCATGGGCGAGATTGACAGGGGCCACGGTGCACCTTTCGTTAAGGGCGTGGAGGATGCCACTCACGTTCGTTGAACGTTTCCTCGGCCATCCTTTCCGTCATGACTGACGCTATTAAGGCCGCACAGGAGGCCAGCGCATGACGGTCCGCCCGCTTGGCCTCGACCCCACCCCCTCGGCCCCTGCGGACCTTGTCACGCGCTTCCTCGGCGTGCGTCGTCGCAGCGCTGAACTGGCCTCGCGGCTGCGTCCGGAGGACACCGTCATCCAGTCGATGCCGGATGCCAGCCCGACCAAGTGGCACCTCGCCCACACCACATGGTTCTTCGAGCACTTCGTTCTCGGTCCCAGCGAAGGCTATGTGTCCGCTAACCCGGAATGGCACTTCCTGTTCAATTCGTACTACCAGTCGGTAGGCCCGATGCACGCGCGCCCCAGTCGGGGAATGATTACGCGGCCGGACTTCGCCGAAGTGCTGGATTACCGGCGGCGTGTGGACGACGCCGTGGCCGAGCGCCTCCTGCGCGGCGACGATCCGGCGCTGGCTGTCGTGATCGAACTGGGCTGCCAGCATGAGCAACAGCATCAGGAATTGCTCCTCACCGATATCAAGCACGCGTTTGCGCAGAATCCGTTGGAGCCGGCGTTTACCACCGAGGCGCCGCGTGCGCTCTCCGTGGCCGCGCCTGTCTTGCGCTATGTGCCGTTCGACGAAGGCGTGGTGGAGGTGGGTCATGCCGGCGACGGTTTCCACTTCGATAATGAGGGGCCTCGCCATCGCACCTGGCGTCAGGTGGGATCGCTCGCCAATCGCCCGGTGACGAACGCCGAGTTCCTTGCGTTCGTGCAGGATGGCGGCTATCGCGACCCGTTGCTGTGGTTGTCGGATGGCTGGGCCACCGTGCAGGCCGAGGGCTGGCAGCGTCCGTTTTACTGGGACGAGGCGTGCGAGACGGAGTTCACCTTGCAGGGCCGCCGGGCCATCGATCCGCATGCGCCGGTGTGTCATGTCAGCTATTTCGAGGCCGACGCGTTCGCGCGCTGGGCCGGCGCCCGGCTGCCGACGGAGGTCGAATGGGAAACCATGGCCACGTCACTGCCGGTTCGCGGCAATTTCCAGGACAACGGTTTGTTCCACCCACGTGCGTCGTCGTTCGAAACCGACCTGGGTCAGATGTACGGCGACGTTTGGGAATGGACGATGAGCCCATATGTCAGTTATCCGGGGTTTCGTCCGCTGGACGGTGCGCTGGGGGAATACAACGGCAAGTTCATGAACGGTCAGTGGATACTCCGCGGGGGCTCGTGCGCGACGCCCTCCGATCATATTCGTGCCACCTACCGTAATTTTTTTCCTCCCCATGCGCGCTGGCAGTTCACGGGGATACGACTGGGAAACGATCGATGAGTGCTCAACCCAAAGACATCCGTGTCGACGACCGCCATCCGGATGTCGAGGACACCCTCGAGACCGTCCGGCGCGGCCTCGGGGCCAAGATCAAGAAGCTGCCGTCGCGCCTGTTCTATGACGAACGTGGTTCGGCGCTGTTCGAGGCCATCTGCGAGCAGCCGGAGTACTACCTCACGCGCACCGAGATCCGCATCATGCGCGATCATGCGGCCGACATTGCCGACGTGATCGGGCCCGATGTACGCCTGGTCGAATACGGCAGCGGCAGCGGTATCAAGACGCGGATGCTGCTGGAGCATCTGGTCACGCCCGTGGCCTATGTGCCGGTGGAGATCTCGCGCACGGCGCTGATGGAAAGCGTTGCGGAATTGTCCACGCGTTTCCCGGACGTGCCCATGCAGCCGGTGTGCGCCGACTTCACCCAGCCGTTGCGGCTGCCGGTGGCCTCGCGCTCGCCGCGGCGTACGGTGATCTACTTCCCGGGTTCGACCATCGGCAATTTCGAGGCGAAGGATGCGGTGAAGATTCTCCGCCAGATGCGCGCGGAGATGAGCGACGGCGGCGGGGTGCTGATCGGCGTGGACCTTAAGAAGGACGCCTCGGAGATCGAGGCGGCGTATAACGACGCCGCCGGTGTCACGCGCGATTTCACGCTCAACATGCTGGTGCGGCTGAATCGCGAGATCGGCACCGATTTCGATCTCGATGCGTTCCGCCACCGCGCACGCTACAACGTGCTGGCTGGCCGTATCGAAACCTCGCTGGTCAGCACGCGCCACCAGTTGGTGCATGTGGGTAGCGACGCCTTCACCTTCCGCGAGGACGAAGCAATGCAGGTGGAGTACAGCTGCAAGTATTCGCTGGACGACTTCGCGCAGATGGCGAACAAAGCCGGGTTGTCGGTGGAGCAGGTCTGGATGGACGAGGATCGCCGTTTCAGCGTGCAGTACCTGGTGCGGACGACGCCTGCTGGCTGAGTGCCTGTTCGGTGATGTCATCGTCTATCAGCAGCCGCTGCGCCGATAGACGCCGATGACCGGTAGGAGCGCGCGATGCGCGCGACATCTTTTCACTGCATTCTTCGAGTTGGCGCGCCAGCTCGGAGGGTCGGTTTTAAAAGATGTCGCGCACAGCGTGCGCTCCTTATTTGTCCCGATTGCGCGAAAGTAGGTGCCGAGAGCCGGCGTGGCTGACCGTTGCGCTCCTGGATCGATCGATCGCGTTGTAGCTAGGTCGCCACGCCGGATCTTCCTGCCATA